>Ga0214544_1003079_pt1 | contig 34852 bp, 9 predicted proteins | sample CNSS3metaG_FD_160074 | JGI IMG/M metagenome (GOLD analysis project Ga0214544, IMG submission 160074) | Root nodule microbial communities from cowpea collected in UCLA plant growth center, Los Angeles, California, USA - CNSS3 | ecosystem: Host-associated > Plants > Roots > Nodule | place: USA...
AGGGACCAAATTAAAAAAAAAAAAAAAAAATAGGAACCAAATGTATATTTAAGCCAAAAAAAAAAAATAGTTACGTAAAGAAAAATAGTTCTATATTGTTAGTTAAATATAAAATATTTTACATATAATCTATTAATTTTGATAAAGTAAAACAGTTTAATAAGCGAATAATATTATAGTTTTATTAATATTAAATAGTGAAAATACAAATGTTGAGAAATTTATCTAAAGACTTTTGCAAGACAATAAAAAACACAATGACTATAAAAATAATAAAAAAAATTGTAAAAAACGGGTTTATTAGAAGTCGTTATCGAAATTCTTATTCTTTACGTACATTATTAAGTTTTATATTTTAATTTAAAATATATTCATCATCAAAAGTTTTTCATACCATATATATTTTTTAATACTATTATATTCCTAGATAAATGTCAAATAATAGTCTATCTCTATGAAATATTTTTCTTTCAATTTAAGACAATAACATATTAACACCTAAATTTTTTTTACACTAATTTGATATTTAAATACTTTTATACTTATTTGACACCAAAATCTTTTTACACCCTTCTAACAACATCTTTTAGTACTTTTCACATTTTTTTACAAATAACAATATTTACTTTTTAATACTATTGTACTCCTAGATAAATTTCAAATTGTTGTCGAATTCTATCAAATATTTTTCTTTAAATTTGAGACAACAATTTTTTACACTTAAAAGTATTTTACATTCATTTGACACCTAACATTTTTTTACATCAATTTGACACCTAAAACTTTTTTACACTCTTTTGACAACATCCCTCAATACTTTTCACTTTTTTTTTTACAAATAACATGTTTTACCTTTTAATACTATTCTACCCTAGATAAATGTCAAATAGTTATCGAACTTTATCAAATATTTTTCTTTTACTTTGAGACAACAACATTTTGACACTTAAAATATTTTGAAACCAATTTGACACATAATTTTTTTTTCTTTTACATCCATTTGACATTTAAAATATTTTTACACCCATTTGACACCTTTTTTTTTACACCCATCTCCCATCTGACACTTAAAATATTTTTACACCTATTTGACAACTAAAATTTTTTTACACTCATTTTGACACTCAAAACTTTTTTACATTCTTTTGACAACATCTTTTGGTACTTTTCAGTTTTTTTTTTTTTTACAAATAACAATATTTACTATTTAGTATTATTCTACTCCTAGATAAACGTCAAATAGTTGTCAAACTGTGTCAGATATTTTTCTTTTAATTTGAGACAACAATATTTTGACACCTAAACTATTTTTACCATCATTTGACATCTAAAATTCTTTTACACTTATTTGACACCTAAAATATTATTACACTTATTTGGCACCTAAAACTTTTTTACACTCATTTAAAATCTTAAACTTTTTTACACCTTTTTGACAACATCTTTTGATACTTTTGACTTTTTCTATATTTGTTTACAAATAACAAGATTTACTTTTTAATGTTATTCTACTCTTAGATAAATGTCAAATAGTTATCGAACTTTATCAAATATTTTTCTTTCAATTTGAGACAACAATATTTTGACACTTAAAATATTTTTTACTCATTTGACATTTAAAATAATTTTACAACCATCATTTGACACCTAAAATTTACTTACATTCATTTGACACCTAAAACCTTTTTACACTCTTTCAACAACATCTTTCAACACTTTTCAATTTATCTTTTTCTTTTAAATAACAAATTTAACTTTTTAATATTATCCTACTCCTAGATAAATGTCAAATAGTTGCCAAACTCTATCAAATATTTTTCTTTCAATTTTGAGACAATAATATTTTGACACCTAAAATATTTTGACACCCATTTGACACTTAAAAACTTTTTTACACCTATTCGACACCTAAAATTTGTTTACACCCTATTAACAATATCTTTCAATACTTTTCACTTTTTGTTTTACAAATAATAAGATTTTTTTTTAATATTATTCTTGTCAGATAAATTTCGAATAGTTGTCAAACTCTATAAAATATTTTTCTTTTGATTTGAAAATACAATATTTTGATATAAATTATTTTAAATCTTTGCAAAATAGAGTGAATGGGATTTTAGAAGTAATGAGAATATGATATTTTTTTCATATCCATTTTTTTGTAGATTATTGTATCTTTACCATGAGTTCAAGCGAACGTATCTTTAAACTTTTCAGCTAACCTTCTTTTCTTCCTTCATCGTACATCTTTCACTAAGGTCTTATTTGGAACTTCCTCATGGTTATACAAAACAAATGTAACATTCAAACTTAACTTTAATGGTTTTAGATACATCAAATATAGTATTGAACATTAGATTGAGACAACAATTCAAATAATTTTATAAACTTGTAATTAGATTTGAGTCAACATCATAGTTTCTCAAAAAAAATTTTCAGGAAAAATTAACTTAGTAATATACAAGTTTCGTTAAGGCTAAACATATTATTTTGAAAGTAATTTTATGATATTAAGGAGATCAGATTTTAAAATATGTAACAAATGTTTTCAAAATTATTTAAATATACATTGCCAAAGAATAATTTTATCAGGATATAAAATAAATTATTTAGTGTTACTTAGTAGTATCTTAAGAGTGTTTAAAAATGTTCTTAGACACACCAGTTTATATGTAAAGAATATAACATTTGTGAGGTTATTTTAAGGTCTTTGTTACGTGCTAAACATTTTTACATAATAAATGGTAAATGATACATATTATGCTATGAAAATTAGTGATTTTCATAAACATGTGAATATAAAATTGTTTTTTTTCCAATTCTTTTACAAAAAAGTAACGAGAAAATTAAAAACAATGATTACTTGCAATACTTAAAATACGCGTTATTTTTGTCAAAAAGTTTCACTGTTTCCATCTGAAATTTTCATTTTAAGTCAGATTGGTCTGTTTTTTCATATTAAAAGGTGTTAGTGTGTTTAAAATAAATTATTTTGTCTAAATATAAACAAAATATTGTGTAAAATTAATTTAACTTACATAAAATGATTTCAATGACGATGAAAAATAATACAGAAATAGTACATAATTTTTTATACATGTCAAAAAGTACGTTCATCAATAAAATTTTAGTGACACAAATAATGCACATTAATTTGCATATAATATTTATGAATATATGAATGTTTTTTTTTTAATTACGGATAGACATTATCATCTTTAATTAAGAATGTGTGACCAAAAATAATGATGAAAGTCTCTATGTAAAAGTGGGACCGTACATTTTTACATTTTTATTGTAGAAAAAGGAAAAAAAAAGAAAAAAAAATACCAAGGTTAAATTATTGTTTGATTTCAATTTGTATTAAAATGTTTTAAATAGGTCTCATTATTTTTTTTTGTCTTTCTTAGTTAAGTTTATTAATGTTTAAATTAATTCAATGTATTTTTATTAAAAAATAAGTATAAATACTTTATAATAAAAAATCATTTTTGTTTATTTTTTAGATAATTTTTTACTAAAAATAGTTTTTTTAAATTAAAAGAAACGATAAAGGAGTTAAATTTTTAAAGGATCGATATATGTAAGATAAATCTCCATATATAATTTTGTAAATATAGATTTTATTTTTTCTCTCTGAAAATTTAAATATTATTAGCCAAGTCAAACTTGGTCGACACGCAATGCGAGGCGATGAACGTAACTATAAATACGACTTTTCTCATTAAAGAAAGCCTCTAGACAAAGGAATAACTTTGGTTCGGAATTTGGGAATTAGGGTTGTTTGCATTGCGAAGATGATCGAGGTGGTGTTGAACGATCGACTAGGGAAGAAGGTGCGCGTGAAGTGCAACGACGATGATACCATCGGCGATCTGAAGAAGCTTGTGGCGGCTCAGACGGGCACCAGAGCCGACAAGATCCGCATCCAGAAGTGGTACACCATCTATAAGGATCACATCACTCTGAAGGATTATGAGATTCATGACGGCATGGGTCTCGAACTATACTACAACTAAACTCAAAGTATTTCCATCTAAAATCTTCTTTTAATCGTTTTCAAGTCGGTATTAGGGTTTTCATATTTTAGGGTTTTTTAGTTTCGATGTTCTTCTGCAATCAAGCTGTTTTCTGACATGTTTGTAATTCTAATAATTCGACTTAGACATTAACATCGTGTGTATTTTTGTTTTCTTTGTTTTCAGGTGTGTTTATACGCAGTATACTATGTGTTGTGAATGGGATAAGCTCTAAATGTAATTCTGACTTCCTAAAGTTCCCTTAGTTGAATAATGTATATCCCTTGCTATGGGTGAACGATGTATTGGAGCTTATGCAGTGTTTGCTTATGCCTCTTGCTTTTTAATTCTATAATGTTAGAACACACATGAATCTACATTTACGAGTTCGATTTTATCTGAATTTACGTGTCTTTTCGTTCTATAATTTGAAATGCCAAATATTCAAATTGAAGATGGTAAGCCGTCGCAGTTTTAAGTTTTTTTTTTTTTTTTTTTTTCATAGTGATTACGTGGTAAGGGAAACTAAGGTTATAGCCCTACATAACCAGTCTTTAATTCAACATGTTATATAAATATATTCCTTTGGATACGGTTCTTTCTATAGAAATCAAATTAACATATTCACCAGACCCGAACTTCTACGCTTGTGACTGTTCGTGGATAGATGATTCTTTGTACTCTAGTTCTATTTTGGCATTTGAGCGAAATCTGCCATGTGATTATTAATTGCTTAATCAATAAGCTAACTGATGTTTTTGAATGCCCCCAAAAGTAGTTTATAGAACATTTCCCAATTTTCAAACGGTAATATGATTATTTCTTTTCGGAAAAGCTTAGACACGGTCTGTGTTGCAGTTTGACAGTCATTGGCAAACACTGTATTTACAGTTTAACAGTTCTTTGCTTATTCTCTAGTACGCTCACGTCCCACTACAATGGGTAAAACTTCGTTATTCTCCGTGTACACATGTATGTGCCTCAAGATCTGTCTTTTATTTGTAACCGGTGATTGATTTTCAAATTCGGTCTGAATTCCTTAACCATAGAATATATTTTATCTGATAGAGGGTGTGAGAGGTCTCTCCCATTCAGAACTCATGAACTATAATGTTCATATCTATCCAACCGCAGTCTGGTGTTTTTATCACTCCCCTATCTCGCATTCTTTCAGGAAGATTCCTCTCACAGGACATGGACGCTGTGTTCAATCAATCCCCTTATTCACCATTCCAGAGTGAGTACCTGCTGTTAACACTCCCAGAAGCTATATGACGTCTGTCATTGCATGTCCTAGCATATCTCTTCAGAAGAAAAAAAGTTATCAATATGGTGATTTTTACTGAAGTATTTGAGGCATGATTGTATTTTAGTTGCGTCACAACGTAACTGAATTTTTTTCAAAACCAAAAGATCTTTTTAAAATCAAATACGTGCTTAATTCTCATGTTTGTTGTGTTCAGGATACTAGTGCTTGGACTAAAGAATATTGTCAGCAACATCTTGTTTTACTATACGAGGAATTGTAGAAATATACTTGCCGGTAACCAAACTGTTCGGTTTGCATAGCGATTGATTAAAATAATAGATTTTGCTTATATACCAATTAATTAAAATTTTATTCTCACGCTTGTTTGGATTGCCGTTCCCAATCACTCAATGCGCGTCCGTTGTCTGTTTTCAGTAAATGCAATACATTCGCATCTTATAATATGAAAAGTTTGAAAAGGGAACAAAACATGCTATTCATCTCCTCTATCGCAATTCTCAGTTTTTACTAAAATTGTTAAGTCACTAACTAAATGCAAGATACAGATATTATCATTATTTTCCTACTCCATACGCATGTGCATGTAGTTTTGTATTTACAGTGTCTATGCCATCTACCTATCTACCTATCGACACGCAACTTCTGCATGCTGCCGCATTCAAGTGGTCATTAAACAACATGGTCAGATACATCCTTCGGGAGTAAATGGATATACACAGCTAGTATTTGCCAACAGTGAGCCAAGGGTTCTTCAAACAAGAAACTACTCCAGATAATCTACACAGGTTAGCTAAGGAATGAATAGGGTTAGTCACTTTGTTGATGGACAGAAAATATGGAAAATCAAGAGTCAGTGTCACTGGAAAAAAAGGATGGACACCCCTAAGAGCCCCCATCAGAAAGTGCACCATAATCACCAAAGAGTTTCAAATCTGACAGGATCTCACGTTTGTATGTACCATACTAAGAAATAAATAGAGCTAAAACATTGACTGTATACAACCATCTCACAACTAAAGATCAGACAAAAAGCAGGAACAGAATGTTGGGTTTCTGCAACACATAAAGTTGTGACGACCACAATTCCTCCTGTCAGACACAGTAATGTAAGAAATGTGAGAATAGCACCCCATGAACTTCTTCTCTACCAACAAATTTGATTGTCAAGTTACAGACACATAACAAATAGAATGCAAGTCAGAAGGAAATAATCATCTCCACTTACTTGTGCTGTTATGAAGTTCATTGAAATCTGTCAACCATTTCCATGATCTGGTTTTCCATTCGTAGTGGAAGTTGATGTCTTTATATTACTGTCATTGCAACTCTCTGACTTTTTTCTAAAGCCAAATCTTTTTGGTAAAATACTCCAACTTTTCTTTGTCTTAGTCAACTTCTGGAGCTCGCTTCTGATGCTTGAGCATTCCTTCTCCAGTTCCAAAAGACGTTCCCTCAAGTTTTCATTTCCCTCTGCAGTGTCCCGTTGACAAGGATCATCATTAGGGAGGATATTCCCACTGTGGCGAGGTCCGTTCTCAAGATTGTCAGAAACAAAGAACCACCCAGATATAGATGTGCGCAGTCTAAGCTGTTCAAAAAACAGGACTTGAACAATCACTCGTAGAGGCAGTCTTTCATTTTGTGCTGCATGAGTGCTTGCTTCCAGTGAGAGCTTTTGACAGTTCATCAATCTACAGAGTTGCTCCCGTTCAGAATCTGTCAGCCATGGATGTATCTGTAGTTGTCAGAGTTTTTCATTAGAATGATCATATAATAATGTTATATTACTCTTGCGAGGTCGTTCTCAGGGGTTAGGATCTCTAAAGCATATTGAGATAAAACAAAATTACCATTTCATTGTTTAGATTTATGATTGAACTTTTGAAGAAAAAGTTGGTCCCAGTCCATATTCTCCAAATTGGAGGAAAGAACAAGAAAATATGTTGGATGAAATGGAATTTAGTGCATTTCCTCATTGCACCATCCATTCGATTCCATCACACTTTTAAATAATCTAAAATATGAAACCTAGTAACGTTCTTTTCCATTCGGCTCTGTTCTATGAGAGATTCACTCACCAAATAGACCTGTTAAAAACCCTTTTTTCTTTGTCATGAGTTTAATTTTATTTTCATTCTTAATATAACTGCGGATAAGGCAGTAAGCAGTAGCTTTCAAATATCACTAATACTAACTCGGTTCATTCTTCCCCAATTTCAATTCTGTTTCAAAAGTCATATACATACCAAAACATTTAGTAAACCAGAAACATGAGACAAGTTAATATTGGCTAACCAAAATGATCTAACCTTAAGGTATACATCTATTGCATGGTATATACCATCATCAAGTGGCCTAGCGTAATCTGGAACTGCAATAGCTAGTGCCTGAAACTTAGCCAAGCTCATATTAGTATCTGAAGCCACCTCAGCAAGATATCCATCAAGCAAAGTTGCAACCATTGTCATAGGTGTCAATGCATCAGCTCCAGTCATCAATGCCCCCTGTTCAGTTATACATGGAGAAGCTGCTACAGATGCAGGCTGATATATAGACATAAAATGATCAAGGATCCTCTGGATGCAGTCAATATCATATAGTGTCTCCATTGAGTATCCTATATTTGGAATGAGAAGATCCACAAGTGCAGCCTGGTCCAGTTGAGCTCCTACCCTTCTCTCCAAATTTTCTCTACACGATGGACTTGCACTCAATATCATGGCTGTACGAAGCAGCCTAAGCAAATTCTTTGAGGATGTGACCCCTCTTTTATTAGGAATAAGCTCCACAATTTCTTCAAGTAGAGCCCTTTGGTCTGCTTCGGAAGTACTAGGAATGGTAGCATGGCCTTTATCAGTGAAGCTTGATTGCCTATTCATCAAGGGGAGAAACCTTCTAAGATAATATATGAGAGATGCAGCAACAACATCAGATTTCATTCCTTTTGCTTCAATTGCCATAATGAGTCGTTTATAAAAGGGTAGGCTTAACAAAGACACATCATAAAACCACCAATAGTCACTTTGAGAAGATCTTGTATCAGTAGAAATTCCATTCCATAATGCATGGTTGTCTGCTTGATTTTGCTTGTAATTACGTGCAGCCACTGGCCAGCTGAGTAAGTTCGGATCTGAGCAAGCCTTCATAGCTAAGGAATCAATGCATCTTGAAACTACATGGAGGTCTTCCGCAAAGGGTTGCACTTCCTCACATGTTTCAAGGGCTTTTATGGAATCTGGCCAATTGCTGAAAATTTCATTGAGAAAAGTCTCAGTCTGTGCAACGAGATTCCCTTCACCATACTCTTCAGTCATTTGCAGGTACTCAGCTGCACATCTTAGGCTGACTACATTTAATGATGTGATTTCTATTTTTACACCGTAGCAGAAGCTGGTTATATCCTCAAATGTTTTTGCTCCACCAGGAACATCATGAAGTTGCAAAACACAACTTGATCCATCCTCATTAGAGGACTCTGCAATAAGTTTCTTCAGTAGGCCACTTCTAGAAAGCAATGGAAACTGCATCAAAATCACAAACACAAACGTAGAAACAAACTAAGGATCAACTTGAGAAGACATTCAAAGTCATAGAAGTTCAAGAGACGGGGAAAAATCAACTCTTGAATGCATGCAACATGTGAAAGAATAAAACTTGGACGCAGATCTTCAGGGGCTTCTAGTGTTGTTCTCGTGTCAAGATTGAAGCTCTTCACCGTGGCAACTTATATCAATTTTTAAAGCAAACCTAAAAGCACATGCATCTAAGTTTTGTCTTACGCTAAATAGGAACAAGCACCTTGTGGAGGAAAAAAGAGATTTCGCCAACTTCAACGGTAACATCACTTGGTAGTCCTGTCGTACAGACCCTGAATGCAAAACAATATTAGTATAAATGATCCAAATTAGGAGAATTCAAAAACAAAGTGATGAAAAAATCGTCAAGGGATACAAGGTTACATTTTTATTTATGTGGGAACCTAACAATTATGAAATTAACAAAACGAAGGTTAATTGCAGAAGGACCCATTAGAGTATAGATTTTGATAGAGATGAATGATCACCACGTTTGACCTTCCCGACGAAAAGGTTCGGACTTTGACCCCTGCTTCGTGAATGCCATTATTATTCATATATCTAATTAATTATTTGGAATACGGATTGTTGTTTGAAGATTGATAAATTGAGATATTGGAGGGTCGAGGAAGGTGAAAAGGTAGAAAAAAAGAAAGAAAGATGGAAGTGACGATGCTCCACACACAAGAAGCCAGTAACTGAAGGAGCGACGAAAACGGTTAACGTAGCTATCTCCAAATTCCGCTTATGATGTCTCTCTCTCTCCTCTTTTATCCAATAATTTGTTAGCTTGCGTAGCGCTGGGACAATGTCATTTTCTGTGTGTGCAGGTAGCTAGCTATGGATTTCATTCCATTATAAAAAAATTGAGATTCAATTTAAACTGATTTCAAAATAACATTAAAATTGAATTAATTCAATCTAATATTTTTGTTAACTAAGAATAAAATCACAATAATGAATGAATTTTTCGATTCACGGAAAGTATTTTTATTAAAAACTTACATTTTACAGTATTCCTCCACAACTTAATCTAAACTATAGTTCACAAGTCAGATTGATTTCAAATTAATACAGAAATTAAGTATTATATCGCAACTTAATATAAACAATAAGTCACAAGTCAAATTGATTTCAAGTTTTTTTAAATACACAAATAATAAATTTATCAATATTCAGATTATGTTTGATTTAGGGATACGATGGATAAAAATACATATTTAGTAGGTTTACAATCTTTGTTATTTATTAATAAACAATATTATTCTCTTCAGTTTTAAGCAGTTTATTATAAAATTTACCTTAAAATAATATTTTTATTGATTAGAAACTTTTATAAGTAAGAGACTCGCATTTGGAATAGTTTTGTATTTTTAATCAAATGTCTCTCTGATTGAAATTAGATAGGACATGAAACAATTAAGTCAATTTCTCTAATATTTAATGTAATATTATGTTCAAACATTTTAAAAAAGAGAAAATGAAGACTAATAAAATGATTTTTTTTTCTTACAATTTACAAGTAATGAAGAGTTTTATCCAGATGGAAAAGTAAATAGAGATAACCGATAAAGAAGCACCGTTCCCTCTCCATCGCTGCAACTCTATCTCTCGGTAACGGAGTAACCATTAACGACGCCGTTTTGAATTTCGTCATCCACGCTTGGGCAACCCAGGCTTCAGTGGGAGCTCATGGCTTCCATTCATTCCAATCTCATCCCCATTTTGTCCTTCAATCGCTTCCAGGTTACCCTTCTAACTTCAACTTTTCGCCTTATCTGCATTTTACATTAACGATATAAACAAAAAAGGAAATCAATTTCTTATATTACATGCCATTGTTGGATGAGAAATTTGGCTAATTTAGTTTGTATTGTACAATGGTTGAAAATTGAAACCAAACCTTATTATAGGCACCACCATCGTCGTACCTTGTTGGTGCTGGTATGGTGCAACCTGGAGTTACTTTAAGCAATTACTGTAGAAGAAGGAGGGTTCCTTGCATAAAGTGCGAAAACAAAGACGAGGAGCACATTAAGCATGTATCAGTGGAGCGGCCACCCTATCACATTTACTTTGACTCCACCTCCGGCGAAGTCGAGCCGGCCTCCGGTGCCCGAGCGAGTATTCCCAGTCAGGAGTATTGGCCTGAGGGAACTGCCAGTCGTGTGAGAGCTGCTAGGGCACCTGCTCCAACTGCTGAATCATCAACCTCTCCATCTTATGGAGCCAAGCCTGGAAGCAGGAGGAAGAACTTCAAGGCTTCTGTTCCTGCTGCTTCTTCTTCTTCTTCTTCTTCGTCTGAGCCCATTGTTGAATTTACTGGTGCTGGTTCTGGCTCTTCGGAGCTTTTGGTTGAGTCCTCCGAAGAATCTCAGGATCACTCGTCTGACTTTGTTGTTTATCAGTCTGAACCCGAGGAGGAAGAATTGAGTGAATATGAGTTCAATAAGAGAGTTGGACTTCCTCATCCGTTTGTTGATCCAAAGGCTAAAAAGCCGATGGAGGGGATACTTCCCAATGAGGAGCTGTGGTGGAATTGGAAACAGCCGGAGAAAGAGCAATGGTCTAGGTGGCAAAGGAGGAAACCTGATGTTGAAACGGTTAGTGTTCATTTTCGATTTTGCGCTTTATGGTCGGAATTTATTTTGTCTGTGGATAAATTCACCATGGTCAATTAATGGATTAAATTAAAAGGTCATGTGGGCAGTTCATTTTTTCTGTTGGCAATCTGGTTAAATGACTACAATGATTTGGGATGTAAAATCATTTTCTTGTAAGGTGCTCCCCGTCCCCATGTGAGATACTTTTATTTTGTTAGATCATACACGGTCATGTTCATCAAACAATAGGTCTAAAAGCCAGTCATATATGTTGAAGTCACAAATTCTGTTTTGTTTATTAAGTTTTACATATTGAACCTCTACTTCTCTTTCATTTTTCAGGTTTTCCTGAAAGCTATGGCAGAAACTGGACAAATAAAGCTTCACGGTGAAGAACCGACATTAACAGAAACTGCCCTTTATCGAGCAAGGCGCGAAATTTACAAACAAGAAAGGTATTGTTGACTAACAACATAGTTCTGATAATCCTAGAAATAAAAATGGTATTCTTGTAGTGCATCCTAAATGTAAAGCATATCAGAGGTGCAAACAAAGTGATTAACTAGATAGGTTAAACAGCAGTTGCTTGAAGATTGGAAAAAATTCTGAAAGGACTGAGAAAATGCATGTGAGTAACCTCACATGCTAAGAAGATTACTTGACGCAAATCACATCATGAATTAACTAACTGTAAGGAGGGTAACTTGACAAAGTTCTTGCTTTCCTGGCCGAACATATATGCTGCTCCAAGTTTATTTAAGCCCCTCCATTATATGTACTTTATAATAAACCGAGTTAAAAAAAGTGGTACCAGTCAATATGCTTCATTCATTTAAAAGGTTCAAGTTTGAGTTTTTGCTTCCTTGTTAAAACGGATGTACTTGGTGAACAACGGATTACAAGACTCATTAAATATGTATCTTTTCAAAAGGAAAGGAAAATATACTATTAGTTTTTTTTAAAGCAAAAGTAAAGAGCACAGTTGAACGCAAGAAAAAATATTGAGAAAACCTACCTACAATGGGCTGTGTTGGGTTTTAGTATGCCTAAGCATAAGTGTGTGGGGTTGAATTTAATTTTTCTTAATTGTAAATTCATACAGAAGAATTAATTTTAAAATTCAAAATCATTTTATCTTGAATTGGCATAAAAATTCTTCCCACTTCATTTTATTTTTGCTTTCAAACTGGGAAAATGTCAAGTACAAAAGCTTCCTGTATTATTTTGTCTAATCACATAATTGAATCAATTAAAATACTCTTGATTTTTGAAGGCTTCAGGCTGAGCAAGATAGACTGGAAAGAGACGGTCCAATTGCATACTATTCAGAATGGGTGAAAGCATGGAAAAGGGACACATCTCGCGAAGCTATTCAGAAACATTTTGAAGAGACTGGAGAAGATGAAAATGCACAACTAATTGAAATGTTTTGCCACCAAACCGACAGAGAGTACCGCGTAATGATGGGGACTGATTATCGAATTCAAAGGGATCCTTTAGCAATGCGAATGAGGGAAGATCAGATTAAGCAAAGTACTGACTTTAAAACTTAAATATTTATGTCATGACTGTATCTTTTTAGTTTCCAGTCATCTAATGGCACATGGCCATTCTTATTTCTATGATTTTGAATTTGTTTCACTTTAATTAGCTGTTTGTTAAAGAACCATTTAATGGCCTTTTTTTCTCAAGAAAAAAAACACTACTATGTATGCTCTTATCTGGACCAATTTTTAATTTATTTAAGAAATAAGAGAATAATTGACTGAAGTTATATCAGAAAGGAGAACTTTCCTTTTTGTTATTATATCTATTTACTGATCATCTGCTTTTCTTCGAAAGTCTTTTATTCTTTTTTTTTTCTATATCAATTTCACTATAATTAACTCGGAGTTTTCAGCATCTTACATCTTGTTGTCCTCCTTGAAACTCCGGGCTTGCATTTATTTCCTGTTTACTTAATTAAAGGTCATATACGTTTACCTCTAATAATTACTATTAAACTATTCACCTGTTGTCTGTCGTCATCATGACATAATTTATGCATTGGCATCTTTTTATCTAACAATTTTGCTCACTTTACTGATAATTTTTTAATTCAGAATATTTGATTAAAAAATATTCGTCTTTCTTGCAGTATGGGGCGGAGATCCAGTTTACCCGACTGTGAACTATATTCAAGATCCAAATGAAGTGATTGACTACAGGGGGCCAAATTTTCATGACCCAACACCAAATATGGTGGCTTATCTTAAGGAGGTTATTTTCTGATTACTCCTTCTTTTCGTAAAAATGGGAGTACTTTGCAACAGTTAGTCTCTTTAGATGAATATGAACATATATCTCCAGGATGGTGTGCTAACAGAATTGGCATAAATTTTCACACTGTTTAAATTATGTGCTTGATACTACTTATACTGTCTCCAAAATGTGAGCTTCATATGGTAATTTATTGTTATTTTTATCCACTTCATAACTTAATTATTACAAAATAGTGTGATGGTTTTAACTCAATATCTTGTCTTACTTTTCTCTCGAATTCCTTAAAAAAAAAAAGTAAGACAATTCTCCATGTTGGTTATGAGATGAAGATGAATCTGTTACTGTTAGATTCATTTCTGTTCCAATCCTTTCAATTTACTGTTATTTGTTACTTTATGAGGATAGTCCCCCTAAACACTTGGCATACTGTTACAAGTGTCGTACTGTAGTCATTGGCCAAATTTTTGCCCTCAAAATAATGGTTTTTGTCTGTTTTACTGATTGTTGAAACATTCATTTTCACACTTACATGATGCCAAGACCAATTTTTTAATAAAAGTGGTGATTATTTTATTTATGCCACAATTTCTGAATTTCTGTTGTTTATACGATCAGCATGGGAAACTCATTTCAAGGGAAGAGTTTGACAAGAATATGGCTGAGGAAAAGACTGAACAAGTTGAGGTAAGGAAGTTTGAGCTTGATAATATTAATTGATTGGATTATTTTGCAGACTAATGAGTTGCATATAGGGAATTTCTTTCTTGAAGAGATTTATTGTTTGGTTTTGTATGATTTGCTTTAACTTGGTTTAGCTTAGATTCACTTGTGCAAAAAGAATGAACTAAAAGAAAGGTGAAAGCTGGATACACTCAACTAATGTTGAGGGGCAAGAGCTCAGAGTTACGTAGACTCAGAGCATGGGAATTTTAGTTGGCTGTCGTGAACTAAGTTTTGCTCACATATACCAAGGAGGCAATGAGTGTTACTTGTCTTTTTTCCAATTCAATATATCAATTCTGCCTAATGGGGTGGAAAATTATCATTTTATCAGGAACCTTAAAATCTCATTACTCGTAAACAATGATCTCCGTTGACACAATAGATGGGAATCTAGATGGAAATTTAAAATGGTAGAGAAAGCTACAAATTCAAATAAGAAAAATATCTTTATTCTTTGAATTTATTTGTTAAAGTTGAGCCATAAAACCGGGAAGATCCATTTTAAAGTACATATTTCATGAGTAAGTTTTCTCTTTATCACGGCAACCTATACTATCATGAATAAGTTTTCATGATCCTCATATCTAATTTATAGCGGGTAGACATGACCTTTTCGAAAGTTCCCAAAAGTTTTAAACGGATTTATAACTCATTGACAACAGAATTATTATGGAATAACTTATAGTATTGGTTGGTTTTTTCACTTGAACTTCTTCCTTTACTCAGATCAAGTTATGAACCACTTATAACAATTACTTTCTGCTTTTTATCCTCCTTCATTTAATACTACCTTTGACCTGTCAATACCCTTTGTTTTGTATTATGGCAGATGACGGACATGGATGAAGCTATGGCCAAAGCTGTTGACATTGGGGAAAATGATGTGAGCTTCTGTTCAGTCATTTTAATAGAATTTCATTTGTAGTAGTTGTCTCGTTAGTTTTATTCCAAAATGATTGGATATAAGAAACATTTTCTCCCTTGTTTCTCTCTCTATTGACCAGGATGAAGAGGATAGTGATGTTGAGGAGGTAGAGGAAGAGGGGGAAGAGAAGCTTAGTGATTATTGGAGTGTGTTGAAAAGTACTCCTGAGCTTCGCAAGTCAAAGGTACTGTGTTGTAAATAAAATATTTTCTAGTAGTTGTTTCTCTGCTGGTGTGATCTATTTTCTAGTTAAGTAATGAATCAAAGGCTTTCTGGTATATCTCATTGTTTAATTGACAAATCATCCCTTCCTCTCCTTGAATATGCAGCCAAAGCCAAAGAAAGATGGTCCTATGTCACTGGAAGAAGCTGTAGACGATTCAGAAAACTTGACTGATTTCCTCATGGACTTTGAAGAAGAAGAATGACATGCATCCTTTGTTCCATGTCAAGTGGAGTATTATGTTGCTTTGTAGACAGAATAGAAGGTTTGGTTGTTAGTCTTCCTTGTCGATTTCTATATTCTAGGTAGCCATAGCCACAGTGGATGATGTGGCCAATGCGATAATTGTTAGAGTGCGATTCTGATTCAAGGGTTCTAGTTTCTGTTAAGTACTTGTTCCCAAGACATGTCTACATTAACAATTTTGATATCCCTCTTCATACGGAACATAGAACTTAGCCGATAAATTAACTAGGAAGGTGACCATTCCAATATATTAAACATATTGGTGCATATTGTAGTTTTGGTGCAAAATAGATATGTGAAGTTACGCATCTTCTTTCTCAAGTAGTTCAAATAACGATGTCCTCGTTCATTGAGATTTACGACCCCCTAAGAATTTGGCCCAAGGCATGTACATAGACTTTAGATTTGGTTGCATCAATGTATATGGGTCCACCACTTTTGTTTGATCCGTTTGATTAATTCTATTTAATCTGTTGTCTATGGTTTATTTGAAAGAAATTATCACGCATCTCAAATATTACGATAAAGTGCACATTTTATTGCTATATAGCATGCCTTCTTATTGTTGTAAAACATGCAGAAGTCATACATGGAGATAATATTCTCTAATTTAGTTTTTATAAACAATTACACACACAATCACAAGGCGGTCTATATTTTTAGGGTTATTATTACAATTAATTTATCATTATTTCTAACTACTATTATAAAGAATATATCAAAATAGTTTTTTTCGTTCAATTTTCATTGGGAAAAAGAGCACATGGACCGAAGGAGGGGGAAACGTTGTAGGCTTTTACTTCCTACACCCCAACAATTTCTTTATTCACCTGTTCAAATTTTTAAAATAACCACCCTCTGTAAAGTTACTTCTAGTTCTACTAGAATAAATGTTTGGAAAATTTTCCGGAAAGAATTTTTTTGAATTTCTGGAACAAAATTTCAGAAGAAGATTTCTAAAACAAAATTTTTGGAACGAGATTTGTGGTAGATAATTAAATGGAACGTGTAGAATGCATTCTGAAACAAGCTTTCAGAAATAATTCTGAAACACTCCTACATGAAATATATTTGGAAAGAACTTTCCGGAACATATGACATGTGTTAAGGAAGATTTTTCAAAACAAGTTTTTTTATGCCTTTTCTTTCTTGTCTTCCTCTGCAGCGCGCCGCGGTGGTGGCAGCAGTGATAGTGTGGTGTGGAGCAATGGTGAAAAGTATTTATCTTTTCATGTTATTAAGGGAGTGCAGTTCGTACTTGTGGGGCTGCAGAAAGTAATATGCAAAGTTATAACGTATCATACATCTTTTAGGCCCAGTTAACCTGTATATTTTAAGAGTATTTTCTTTTTCCTCATGCGATTAAGTTTTTGGGTAACTCCCATTCCTTGTGTTAGGTTTATAGAAGGAATTTTATTGGAGAGACACAACATTAATGAGACCTGAATCCAATCTAAAACATTAAAACCACTCTAAAAAACACAAAACCTCCCAAAACCTTAAAATGATTAACACATTTTCGGTGTTCTTTTTGGTAAATGATGTAGAACATTTCTTTCTGTATCTAAACGTAATCTGAGAATCCATTCATATACTTTCCTCACATCGGCAAAATCATATGTATGACAAAAGTTGAAGTACGAGAAGAATTCAACAAAGCAATGATTAAAAAAATGAAAGATAACTAATTAAATATCCAACTTTGAACAAAGGAAACTCGATGACTCTGACCTCAATTCCAGAGTTAGGTATTGGGTGCGTATCCTCACATTTGAAATCCCATGTGGAATTCAACTTCAATCACAACCTCTTCTCTCAAATTTACTTTTCCTCTAATGTTGTTCTAAAACTGTTAGTTGCTTGCTTAATTCCTCACTGAATTATTTACTTTCATGAATTAATTAAAAAACGCAGATATTCATTTTAAATTCAAAGCAATTATTATGTCCAACTCTGACAATATCAATAAATAAAAACGCAGTGACCCTGTTTGAAAATTGTATGGTTTCATTTTTCAAACATGGACCAATATACAACTTATTTGACTAATTTTATAAATGGTACTATATATTTATATTAATATTATGATTTACGATGCAGTGTGTGTGTTGCGCGCGTGTATTTTGCCTTTTGCACACACGGGCAAAACTCGTGACTATTTTGGCTCTCTTGTGATAATTTGATGTTTGACTCAACCATGTGCTGCTATTGCGTTCTACGAAGCACTATTCGCCACATTATAAAACTTGTCACGATCAACCAAATAATAGAGCCCAAAACAAAATGAACACAAATAAATAAAATAAATAAAATTAGACCTGAAAAAGTGGTTTAGGATCACATTAATAAACAATGATCCCTTTGATTTATTAGGAAGAATAAACAGAGCTTTTTATTTTTGTTTCTTTTTGGATCTTAGTGACTTCCAGAGCATATTTGAGCTAAATCTGATGAAGTTAAAACGAAATCTAATAAAAAGCCCAGGTGTGTTGTTCTCTACCCCTAGATCACAATAATTTATTCTCTCTACCCTACACTATCCAACGGATTCTTCTCCTAGATCTTAAAAGTGCCCTACAAATTAAAATATCATTCCTTCCAGTAATTGAAAATTGTTACCAATATTATAATGAACTTTTATGGTCTTAATTCTCTGTAGAATTAATAGCATCATTGATGTCTAACATTTTCTAAACCAAGAAATGTGTTCAACCCACTTGCCTTGCTTGGAATGTGGTCCCATTAATAATACACCCTTTCCTACTTAGGGCTTCACATTCAAATGCATCTTTGACACTATTTCATAACATCAAACCTTTCAATTCTTTATCTTAAGGGACACTCCACAACTTTTATATTCACCCTTCTACAATACCAATATCTAGAAAAAAAATAAAAAAAAAATAAAATAAAAAATATGTTTGACCACCCCATCTCAAGTGGTCTACATTTTTTCTACTTTTTTATATTTTATTCCCAAAACCTCCTTAGTAATAATATGTCATATTTCACTGTTGAGGGGCACACATGGTATGTGCATAAGAGAGACAAAAAGAGAGAAAAATATATTAAGGGTAGAAATAGTATTAATAATCTAATGACAAGGAATTTGGGATTTGACTTGAAAGACAGAATGTTTATTGTAGGTGTTTTGTAGGTCCATTTTCACTAACCAAGATGATATAGAAATGATTAGCAAGTATGGTGTTGAGCAAACATGAATTTATTATTATAATTGCTATAATTAAAAACAAAAACTGTTAATGGGTTTATTATGTTTGATGTGTGTCACCCAAAACATGGCCAAGAAAAAATCCAAATGGATGTTGCCTTGCTTTCTTGCTCCCAGTTACCTTTGAAATCTCGCAAACAAAAGAGAGTGAAAAAACACAAACATTTGGTCAACATGTTTCATTCTCTCTCTACCAATCTTTATGTTCTTACGTTTCAAAAAAGACACTTATGCCTCAACCTAAACCTAAACTAAACCAAACCCCCTTTTCATTCATCACTTATAATTATGCTTACTGCCACTCTTAACCTTTCTTTATCACTCATTAGTCGCATTCATCTCATGCTACACACCAAAATCATTACCCCTGGGCTCCACTTCTTAATTATTCTCTTCCCTTTACCAACTTTCTCTACCTTCTACTACTTTCTTCCTCACTCTAATCACTACTTCAAAACTTTTTTATTATCATAATTACCTTATCAATACTTTTATTTTTTTATATTTTACCATCTAACTTTATTTTTAAATTAATTAAGCCTATGTGTTAGTGTTAGTTACCTTCACTCCATCTCATCTTTAACTTCAACATATATTTCACACTATTCGGTTTACACAAAGGGTTATGTATGCATAAAACCCTTACGATGATTCATTATTGATGTTTTTCTTTTCTAACTAAATAATGTAGTTGCTAGGTTGAATTAATTTATTTTATCCAGTGAAATGAATTAATTTGAAGATTATGATTATATAATAATTCATAAATTTTATGAGCATGGAGTGAAATGGGACAAGTGTGTTATTTTTGTTGTTTTGGGACAGGGATGTCTCTGATCCCTACAAGTCCCATTCTCATACTTATTATACAGCAATTTTCTATGACTTTGAAATGTATTATTTATTTTTCTTTCTTATCATTAAGAGGCACTTAAGGGAGGATAAGAATGGAGCAACGTGTAAGGTTTAAATATTTGTAATTTCTTTCAGCTACCGGTAAAATTATAATAAAAAGCTACCTAATCATAGTTTAATTCTCATTTCCTGATTTGTTGCGAATATTAAAAATGTTTTGAAGTCAAAAAGAGAAATTTATAATATTTTTCTTTTTCTTATGGGAATGTAATTTAAATATGATATAATTAAATGTATCTTTTTGTCCATTAAAAAAGATAATTTTATTCAAATTATATATAATTTTTATTATATGATGAGGTTAAGGCTAAATGCAAACAATATGTAAAGCAAAGAAAATAAATACCACTTAAATGACTTACTCATTGATCATGACTATGTGTATACAACTTTCTTCCTCATTTAATATAATTGTAGCTTTCTTAACACACTTTCCTCTATTTTATCGAGTTAAATTCTAGAACTGAAAAAAAAAATAGATGAAATTCTTTTTCTTCATGTTTTTTTTCTCCTTTATGGTCAAATATATATTTATCTTTATTATATTATTTGACCAACTCTCAGTATCTAATGATCGTAATTAAGCATATTTTCTTTTTAAAATTGTGACTCTAAAATTTAAATATTTATCGAAAATAGTCTAAATGTGAGTTAAAATCTCACATTATATATAATAAACAAGTTAAATACTGTATAAGATAAAAGATTCATAATCCCATAATCTTAAGGCTTTGAAGTAGAAGTGATGTCAAATATCTTATATGTGTAATACATATGTCATATATATAGAACCACAATTTTCCAATGACTATAACCTATATGAAAATACATATAAACCAATCAGTGGTATCAGAGTCAATGGTTCAAAGAGACTAACCGCATACCAATAATAAAAAGGGGTAGAGACTGATCGCATAACCATAATAAAAAGGGTCACCAGAGTGATTGACCACATAACCATAACCAAAAGAGATTACCATACACATAAGAGAAACATATCATATGAAAACAAAAAAAGACTTACTCTTGAGAAGAGATTGTTGAAAATAGTCCAAATATGGTGTCAAATACTTTTTATGTATAAAACCAATGTCATATATATTATCACAATTTCTTAATAACTCATATGAATATATATATATATATATATATATATATATATATATATATATATATATAAACCTAACTATCTCTAATATTATAAACAAAATTTATGCAAAACCACAGTTTATTTTCTCGACACTTTTAACCCTCCAAGCAAATTATCAGATGCAATCGTGAATATATATATATGTAGAGAGAGAATAAAATCGTCACCTGTGCAACACATACACATGCAACGCTTTTCTGAGATTTTCAATCTTTAAAGGACAATGTTTGATGAAGCGTAGATTGTTGATCACAAAAAATGACAATGTCGATCATGTTACACGTGTTTATAGAGTCTGCCTCATCACCATTGCAGGTATTGATATGAAATGATTGGCACAGAAAGAAAATCTGGAACATATCCCATATATATATATCTTTTTCTCAGACAATAAATTCTACGTATTTAGTGTAAGCGATTAAAGAAATCCATTAGTATATATACGATGCTTAAGCCTCCAAATGAATAATAAGTAAAGAGTTAAAATTGAGGTTAGTGAATTATAATTAGTAAATAAATAATAAGTGTTAGCTAAGTGACAAGAATGGAGGAGTGGAAAAGAAAGTATCTTAGTGGACATATTGGAGTCACAAATTCCGCAAGATCCTCGAAATTATTGAAGGTTGAAAGCCACCCCTCCCCCACAATTATAACATGTCCTTTTTAGTCATCTACACAATAACCAAAAAAAATGGCACTACAACATTATGCTTTCTGTGTAGTTTCTTTACATGCTTTGTCTCTTTGCTACCCATGGAATTTCGATTATTATTTCAAAATAAAATCGCTCTACATTCGTATTTTTAGCTTCATTTATTGAACCCCAATTAACCCTACCTGTTTCCTCAAAACCACCACACTATAATATCTCACCAATTTTGTCCAACTCCTATCAGATATCTCTACCCAGATTTCATACTACATTTTCATCAATTCAAGTCCAAATCTGTGCTCAAATTATTTCGGTGCTTTCCTCAGTTTTCTCATTTCATTATTGCTCTTAAATATAGTGCATACCGTTTAATAATCCTTAAACTTGGCTAAATCTAACTAAACTTTGAAAAACAACACATTTTCAAACTTGAATGTGATGTGTTAGTATTCTCAACTAATACTAATTTATTGAGATAAATCAGTTTTTAGTTATGCATATACAATGTAGAGGGGAAAATACATAAGTATGACAATCAATGTCTTCATATTAATTAGGAGCTACTCTTTGACAGATTCCAAACCAGAAAATGCACTAATAGATACCATAAATATGAGTTTTTGTAGTTGTTCAAGCATAAGAACATGTAGTTAGCAATAACTTAAATAAATTTTCCATTTAGTAGGTACTTATCATATGTTTTTAATAGCTTGTTGCTTAAGAAACTTGAGGTTAAATATACTTTAACTTCGAACTATTTTGAGGTGGAAGATTTCCTAAAAAGTTCTATGGAAAATACCAATGAGAACAAAGCACGTTTGTTTATAAAGATATTAGCTGATATTGAAAACAACTTGATGTTACACTCTACAGAAACTATTATTTCCACTTTTCATTTCCATCATTTCATCCATAATTTTAAGCTTATCCTTTCTTGATAATAATCCCTTTGCACCATCTATTTCTTGATAATTTTTATGTTTTGTGAATATAGGATTAGATATATATTTTTTTTCGGTAAATTTTGGAATTAGTTCATTTCGAAACTTTAGACCAATTTAATCTTTCATCTTTCGAAATATGTGGATTTAATCCTTTTAATTAAATTTTGTTAGGTTTATTTGATTTTTCGTACGCATTTTAGAATTATATTTTAGTTGTTTATACTGTTTTACACATTTTTCCTTTAATGTTAAGTCAAATACTATTATAAAACGCACTTGAAATTGTCAAATAAAATTAATAAAATTTGATTAAAAGAACTAAATTCACGTATTTTGAAAGATGAAGGATTAACTTGATTCAAAGTTTTAAAATAAATTAATTTCAAAATACACGAAAAGTTAAGGAATAAAAACATTTTTTTTACCGTATCTTTTATAATGTTTTTATAATGTAGTGTGCACCATTGGGTTACATTGTAAAATGAAACATACATGTATTATTATATTTAAAAACTCCAAAAACATCACAAACACATAAGTCGAATTATACAATTTTTGTTTTAAAAATATAACAAGTCGTTGTTTAGTTTGAATGATTGCGTGATGCAAATGTTTGACTCCAAACACATTCAAGTGGTAAATTTCCTCACTTGGTGATAATGTCTTTTTTCTCAATGATTTGATTGCTCCAATTTTTCCAACTTGTCATAGTGAAACAAAGAAGGAGAAGAAAAACAAGAGATGAAACGATAATACACAGGGATCGAAAATAGACATGTTTTGATGAGACAAACAAAGGTAGGTTTTGAATTGGATACATCATGGCCACATCACTACCATTTGAACAAGATATAATGTACCAAGCAAGTTAATTAGGTTCAATGAATTCTGCTCAATAGTAACCAAAAGAGATCAAATATGTGAATTTATTAATAAAGAACTCTTTGAGAAGTTTTTTCTTTCAATCTTTAAAAAAAATGATTGTATAGCACGTTTTTAGGGACACATTTTTTATATTTACTCTCTATTTCTATTGGTGGAGAGTATCACTTAGTTAATGCATGGTGATCGTGGAACTTTGATAAGATTTATATTGTGTTAAGATGAAATAATTTATTTTTCTAATGTTTTTGATTATTTTTCTTTATAAGGAATTTAAAATATTTTAATGTAAAATATGTCATTTGATAGAAAAGTTAAAAAAGTAAAATTTTAGAAATTTATAAGAATAATTAAATTATTTAAATTTATATAAATTTGAATTTAAATTAAATATAATAGTTATATATTTTCTTTTATTTCAATATTTTTTTTTCAATTTATATTCTCTCTCATATTCAATTTTAATTAGGATATTGCTATGAAGCACTGGTACTTCAATTTGAGTCACGCGTCCGTGTCCAACACGTACTCGTGTCTAATATTTTATGATACTTTACCAATATTTATTAATAAAGTATTTAATTTATAAAATAACAATATTTTTATTGATGACAATATTTCATAATATTTTATATTGACAATTTTAACACATATGATTTTAATTTAGATTCATACGAAATAACAATCATATATTTATAATGTTTTTAAAAATTATCATACATTTTTTAATATACATCTATCACGTATCGTATCTTATCATTTTCAACAATAAATGTATCGACGTATCAAATATATATCGTATTTGATACAAATATTGTATTCGTATATCATAGGTAATGTTGATTTCTTTAAAGTATTTTGGAGATAGCACAACAAAAATCGTGGATAAGATCCATAGCAGATACTAAATAGATATTCGTGATTAATGGGAACAAATATTTAATTTCAGGTTTGTTGACGTAATTTCTCATAATTAATTTTTCCTATATATTTTTCTTTGATAATAATTATTAATAAATTTTATTTTGGTATCTTTTTAATCAAATTTTTAAAATAAAGTTACTTATAAATGAAATATTAATTATTAAAAATTTGTATAAATTTAACTTCATATGTTTTTTATTTTTTATATTTAAGTCTATAAAATTGAAATTATTTTCAGAAGGATTAATCTTTAAAATTTATATTTTGGTGTAACCTATTCAAATTTACATTGTATTAATATTTTAGTCAGTAATTTGATTTGAATTACACTTTAAAACTAACTTTTTTATTTAATTTTATTATCTAATAAAGTTATTTTTTTTTGTTTTTCTAGTGGACATTAATAAAAATTATTTTCTTATTACCATTATCGAAACTGTTTATTTATTTATATAGGTAAAAATTATTTATTAGTTGACTTTGATCAAGATTTTTGAGCCAATATGTATGAAACAGTCCTCGTTAATTTTATTTTGATTTGAAGTTTGTAATGTTTATATTTTCTATTTATGTTTATTAAAATTTTCTCCAAATATATTTGGTTTTGGGTGTTTTTCAATTTTTAAATTTCGAATTTTTTAGTGTAAAGAAACATACAAGTGAATAAAATTCATGAAAATCGTTATTATTGAAGTTATACGTTTAATGCTATTTTATTTTCATATTTGGGTATACAATTAATTGAAGTTACAAAACTCATGAATTTCAGGTAAACTTCCAACTATTAAAAATAATTTTCATTTTCTTTACATAAATTGTCATAAACTCGTGGAATAATGGAATCCGTGGACATTTGTGTGTGTGTGTGTGTGAAGGGAGGTATGAAAAATAAAGAAAGAAGAGAAGTATGAAGCAATTCTCACATGTACATTCAATGATCTGATTTATCACAACAAGGCAAATTGAAGTACTATTTCAAATATAAATTTATTTGGTCTTTAAAAAACTAAAATTTGTGGTAATGATATTTTCTAAAGATGGTGCAAATTACACATAGATAGAGCTAAAATAAAATAAAATAAAAGTATATTATATTATATTCTTCCAAAACCGAGGCAGAAAGAAATGATGGTGGAGAGAGAAAGAGAAAGGGGTGACGATGGAGTCCAATTCGAAAGCGTCAAAAAGGGAAACTATGAAATCCAGAGAGAGGAATTTGGAGGGTCCCTCAAATCTAAGCCATGAGCTGTTGCTTTTTTGACATTTCTCACTTTTTTCTTTCCCTTCTCTCTCTTTCTATGCACTAACCCACAAACTCACTTATCAATTCAAAATTATGATAGAGAATGTACGAAAATGAAACACTACCTAGCTAACCTAAGCTATTTCTTCATCATTCATGCAAAATCATTTTTTTATTCTAAACTCCTCACCCATTTCCTATAACCTTATCCTTCCCCACCCATCCACCTTATTAATTATAAATTTCTAAATATCTACAACTAATTCTATATAATAACATCACTATTATATACCCACTACAGATATGACACAATTACAACTAAATCATTAAATATTTCATACAAATACATATTAGAATTCAAAAATCAGTCATCTAAAATTTATAATTGATTTTTTTATATTTATTTGTAGGGATATAGCTGTATAATAAGACGGCAGAAAAAAAGAGAGGGCGAAAAATGGATGCACATGATGATAGTGTAGTTGATGGTCTAGGTCATGGTATTATTAAGGACCCACTAGTTGTTGAGTTTTAATCTACTTGATTCATTTCTTAAATTAATAAAGGCCCATATACAAAAATTTAAGATTTTCTACTGCACTACATGGACCTACTGCAGCCCCATATTTATATTGTTGCGTTTAAATTAAATTTATTAAGATTGAAGTTCATGTATCAGAATCAGGTCAGAATCTGTCTATTTGTTTGCACGTGTGAATGGTTTGAATTTCCTTGAGATCAGTGCACCACCAGATAAGCTTCCTCCTTCTGATGTGATACTGTGATTGTTGGACTCAGAAAACTCATATCAGATTGAAAGACACTTCAGGTTTAATCACAGGCACCTGCTCATATTATTATATATATTATTATTACACATCAGATACATAATTATCTGTTATAATGTGAAAATTTAAAAGTTTTCATTGAATTGATATCTTGCCAAATGCTAAAGAGAGCAATAATAATATGAAGATAAAACCAGAAGGAATTTACTATCAGAAGTTTGGGTTTGTGTGGAAGCGAATTGTGTGAGATAGATTAAATTAAAGATAGCAGCTAGAAGGAAGAGTGTATGTTGCAACATATGAAACAGAAAACCTATTACTGCGCATGCAAATTATGTATGGATTTCGAAAGTTAATTGTTTGTAGAACCTAAGATGCACAGGACCACAAGGCTTAAAGGTTGTCTGGTACTGCTTCGGCACTCTTATGTAGCAACTGTCGCAATCAAGGGATGCCCAAAATTTCGGATGAAAGCCAAGCTCACTGCATCTTTGTCCCATGATTCTCCTTCGGAGTTAGGACTTAGGAATTGCCTTTAGAACTAAGTGCTGTTTTCTTCTGCTATTCAACAAAATCAAGGTGTGTGTCATCCATCTACAATCATATCACTAATTATCAGCAATCAAGAAGGATAATTAAAAAAACAGAGTCAAAACTCTTAAAATTTGAAACAATTATTTTATTTATATTAGGAACACAATTATGTTTAGGCGAATTTATATGTATAAACGTTTTGCATTTTATTTCAACTATTATTTTTAGAGCATTGAATTGGCTAGTGGGTCAACTTAATTTAAGAACGATTTTGATCCTGGAAAGTTCATACATGTAAGGCCCTACTGTAACAGCTGTGCTTTTTTGTGTATTTATAAGATATTAAATATTTAGTTTTTTTTTTCATTTGATAAATAGTTTTTTATCATAAAAATACGAGCTTGTTGCAAATGGGTTTAGCTAAATTCTGTATAAAAAACGCTGAACTCTTGGCACTGTTTCTAACGTAGTGGTGGTTTGCATTAAAATATAAATAACCTTAGCTTATTGTACTTTCCTCGGATGGAATGCCCTAATTCAGTATGATATGTATATTAATTTGTCTGTTCTTGGCTTCTACAAGAGATAGGTGTAGGCATGGAACCAGCTATGCACCTCGTTGAATGAGGCTTTTTGACTCTTAACCAAAAGGAAGGAAAATGATGATACTTTTAAATCAATCCGAATCTTTCAAGGAAAAAGGAGATGCTTTTTTATTTATCTGTTAAAAGGGAAAACTAAATATCATGCCCACTTGTTCCGTGGAATATTAAAATTATTAATCATGCTTTCATCAACCTCGGGTTTGTATACATTACAATGAACTACTTTATTGTATTCATATCATTCCTTCTAATAAAAACCATGTTTTTAAAGTATGAAGGTGAATAAATTTGAATCCCAGATAATTAAGATTGAAAAAACATATATTAAGGAAAAAAGTTGGTGGGTCCAAGGCCATTAAATATTGGTGTTATCCCGAAGAAACCGACCCAAGGGTGGGGAACCATTTATAATCTGAAGCTGGATCCTTTGCCCCACCCTCTTCCATTTTCAAGATTTCATTATCTATAATCTGCCCCACTAAGTTTATCATTGTCAATTAAAATAGTAATTTTAAGGGCATACATCTAATTCCCCATCCACATTTATTTGCTCACCCTCCTACCATCTCTTTCTTTTATAATGTTCGACAACTGGGAATTGCTCATTTAAACGAGTTAACTACAAATATTTAATTTATTTAATAGTAAAAAAATTGTTCCTACTGGACATCTTGGAATTATATATTTTTTTGAAACAGGGAACTTTTGAAAATGGATTCATGATATATTTAATTCATAAAAAAACATTAGTCGTGTATAAAGTTTTTGCATGGAATAGAAAAGATGTTTTTTCTTTGGTGAGTGGCTTTGTCTGTTCCTGCCTCCTTAATTGAAACTTCTTGGACGAATAACATGTTTGGCATTAATTAAAGAATGATTAAAGCATTGATCTTGAAGGGTTATTCGAAACATGAATCTGTTGGGCATTGTCGCAATCAGAAGAATTCAGAAAGAAAACACTGTTGAAGAAATTTGCTCTACTGAAGTCATCTTCCCCTAACACTCTCACCCTATCTTGCTTGGAAAATCTGAATTATGATGAGAAGCTAGGGTAGGTTTTGCAAAATTCCCAACGGCTTTTTTTGCCACTTCTGCCCGAGACAATACCTATGCCTTTTACAATTACTTGGCTTTTTCGCTGCTTTCCACAGTGCACAAAAAATTACCTAAAAAACATGTCTTTTCCTTCTCTCAATTTCAACAACATCTGTGCAATCCATTCACATGTGGCCTACTCCAAAAATCTCCCACACCAGACGCGGCTATGCTGTGCATTCGACATTGATGTTTCAACCAATAATGCTTGGCTGATATACCTGCCTTCTCCTTAGCTTCTACCACTTTCTACTGCATATTTTTATATGTCATTCTTCGAATCTATTCAATATTTTTGGAATATTACTTGCAAACACCGACTCTCAAGAAAATCGCGCTTCTACGTGTGGTGCATAGTTTCTTATAAGTCATATCTAAACCCTAAACCAAATAGAGTTTATATATTTAAGGTAAGACATTTTTTTCTCTTACACTTCAAGATCTAGTTTCTATTCGATTAAACACCTTGATTTCTGGATGAAGATCTTGTATCACGCACAAAGCTCCTTCAACAAGATCGTATGTGAGATTTTAATAATAATTATGATAACGTAAAAGAAATATCAATGAATTTGAAGAATTTGTAAAAGAAAAAAAAAAGCTATATGAATTTTAGTGTATAGTCCGACAGAATTATTTGTTATGTAATTTTCGAAGAACATTTTCAATAAAAATTGTTGCAAGAAATTACGCAAGAGTCTTTGTTTCAATTTTAATGGATTTTGTCATGTCAAGTCATCTATAATTATCTTATAAAATTTTTGTTCCAATCCAAAATTTGGATGAATAATTCATCTTTTAATATTTATATTTTACTTTTTATAACTTAAAAAATTATTATAGTTAATTTGTTTTATTTTTAAGAATGGATTGTTATATGAAAATTTTTGTTATCAAGAAAGTCCACATATTAACTCAACGAACTTTAATGACAATTCTTTTGGTGAAAGCTACGACTTATAATTGAATTAAAAGTTGTTCATTAGAGTTATTTTATCGTCACAACAACAAGAAGTGGCTCCTATTATTTTTTCTGTTACATCCACTTCCTCCTAAGTAATGATTGATTATGGTGGACTGAGTTGAGCTGGTTAAATAATTAGTTTTTAATTTTTTATTAAATTTGTAATTTTGAAATACTATTTTTTAACAAGTTCTTAAAATAATTTTTAAGGAACTAAATTATATCATTTAATATTTAAATAATAAAACACTATAGTGCCCTAATATATATATATATATATATATATATATATATTTAATTAATGATATCAATTGAATATAGTTATATTACTATTAATAATAATATACATTAATATTTTATTTAATAAATTTAATTGTGTTAGATTAGTTTCCAATTTAATATATAGAACTCTACGTCCAATTTGCAGAAAATTATTTTGGAGACATAATTAGAAAAATAAAATCTTATTGAGTGTATTTGTGAACATGATAAATATCATGTGGTTGAGTACAGCACATTTGGATTACTTGAATTAAAATTTTGCTGTATAGTTGACTACTGTGTGTTTGGCTTGTGGGCTATTCATTTCAAAAGCTTTTTATCCTTGTTTGCATGTCTTGGATCTTGCTACACAAAACTACATAGTAATTTAAAACATAATCCAAATTTTCGCAAGATTCACTCGGGAATAATTCAGCATCATTCAAGTTTTTGTGTGTACATATTATGCATTTACTATTATAAGCAGATATATATAAACCATTTTGAAATCTTCATCTCAAATTTCAAATAAGGTTAAAAGCATCTCATAACTTCTTCTCAACCATATCCTTAACCAGAAATCTTCATATATAATTAACAATCATTTCGATTCAAACATTTAATATGATATTTATATCAAAGTCAACCATCTCTACTACAAGCTATAAACTTAATTTACACATCAATATTTAAACTAAATATTATCATTATGCTTCAATTCTACTTTAAAATCCAACATCACATATAAATATATAATAATTATAACTAATTAAAGTTATTATCTCTCCTCACCTCTAATTCTATGCTTCCTAAGTAGAAAAGAACAATCATTTTCAACAAATCTGTAAAAGTCATTACTTATTTTTAGATCCTAATTCACAAATAAGATGTATCATTATCGATTTGAATTAAATAGAGATTAGTTCAACATATCTAAGCTTAGATGCATAGAATAAATCTCGTGTATGCATCCCAAAAAAAAGAAAGAAAAAAACATTTGAGTGAAAGAAAAGTTTACTAAAAAAGATTATATAATAACTTCAGATTGTCCTATATTCTATAGTATCTACAAATTTGCACTTTCTTATAAAAAAATGTTAAACAAAATCAGAATCCCACATAAAAGTGAACAAGAATTTTAAAATAATAAAAACGGTGGGCTTTATAAATCAGAAGAATAATTAAAATTATAATGTGTATAACTATTAAATATATTTTAAAATGTTAATCTACACTATTTAAAATACCATTTACACTTTAACGAATCTAGTTATCACGATGTTTTTAATTGAACCAAATAAACAAAATTAAACAACCTAGGTTACTATAATAAATTACAATAAAATATGAATGTCCTCATTCAAAGTTTGAGTGGTCTTAAACTAGAATATTTAAGCTATCTTTCAAAATCTGAATTATCTTGTATTTATTAGAAGATTATTTTTAAAAAAATTAGAGACTAAATATATAAAGTATCTGAAAATGAATTTTTGAAATTAAAAACTTGAAGTGCTATAAAAGAAACTTATAAGACTAAAAACTTGTAATCCAAAACAAACTTCTGAAATTAAAAATTTTAAATATTAAAAGCCACACTTCTAAAGCTAAAAAAGAAACTTCGAAGAATTAAATTTTTTGAACAAACAAAAAAACTCCTAATTAATATTACAACACTGGAAAACAAATATTTAAAACTAAAAACTGAAAATATTATAAAGAAAAACTTTTAAAATTAAAAACTTAAAATACAAGAAAATAAAATTGTTTGTTACTGATCAGAAATACTCCACGATCTATTTTATGAAGAGGAGATATTATTTGAAGAAATAGAATTGAGAGTAATGAAATTAATAAATGGGGGTGCAAAGTGCGAAAGTGATGGTGGGGTAAGAGGTACGTACAAGTTGGACAGCGACCAATAAAGAAAGTACTGTAACTGTAGCTATACCACTACGTCTACTGTACACTGTTATGTCCCATCACCAAATCTTTTCCTTTCACACTCAACACTCTTTTTCCTCAATCCCTAAATATTCCTACTTACGCACTTCTTTTTCTTTTTATTTTACTTTTTTAACCCACTCTAAATTTAATTACTATGTTAAAAAACATTATTACTTCATCACACCTCATCCCTATTTGCATTTCTACACCATTTTAATCCTCAAATTATTTATTATATCTTTATCCTTAAAAATGAATTATTAACAAACACTTCCCTATCTTTCATCTTTTGCATTTTACTTCTTATATTTTCTACCATCCTTTTGCCAAGTTTATGAGCATAGAAAGTGATACATATATACATATTCAACTCTAGGTATTAATACACATTTCCAAAGACAAAGTTTATTAAATTATTTGTTTTCAAAATTTTCCCACTTTGAATAAAACCGGCGTAGACTTTCTTTTCTATTTAAATTCAGTGGTTTTCATTATTACTTGTTTTAGAAAAGTTGTGTGAAGAAGCATCATCCTCCATTTATTATTGAAGAAAAAAAATGAAGAAATTAATAATGAAAGGTTTGGAATATGTTGACAATAATTTGAACTACCGTAATAAAATAGGAGAAGAACTAACGTAAAAGTGAAATGGGAGAAGCTTGATTGGGAAAACAGACCAAATTGATACCTTAAATAAAATAAAGAAAGAAAAAAACCTTACCAGTGTTTGTCTCTATTCAAGTATTAAAGGAAGAAAAGTAGAAACTTTTTTATTGTATTATATAAATAATATTAAAAAATAAATATTAAAGAAAAAAATGCATGCAGTAGAAAGTTCTTCATTAATTTCGAGTTCTCATTGATTGTTTTTTTAAAAAGTCACTCACCAATCTTATTTATTACCAAACTTAATGGTGGCGTTTGAAGGGAGGAGCTTTATCGAGGAAAATTCAATTTTCATATTTATCAGAGAGTGTATAAAAAAAATATATATATATATATATATATATATATATATATATATATAATGAGATTAATTTTTATGTAAAATTTAATTTTATAAGGTTGAATGTTAGCTAAACCAAATTATCGAAAGCTGTTTATATCGGTCATGCTCAACTAGCTAATGTATTAATCAAGGTATTATCCAATACAAAATTTAATCATTTATTTGCATGTGATTGTTTCACTATCTTAAAATTGAAAAGATATAAAGGGAAAAAGAATCAAATAGAAAAATAAAAATCAATAGTAAATGATTGTGCAAAAATTTAATCAGATATATAATTGGTTTTGATACAATAGATTATATTTAATAATAATTAATCCCGTTATTCATAATTTAATAAATAAACTTAATATAAACAGTCACAAAGATTGAGTAGTAATTTTACCTGAACAATTTGTTTATTATCTAAATTAATTGTTTGTATAACTTATGAAACATAAGATAATCAACTATTTTGAACGCATTGCAAAAGTAATCAAATTTTCTGTTAACATAATTAATATTTTCCAATATGCTTAAAATAACTTCTGAAAAAGTTTCAATTTTACATTATAGAATAATTGTATAATATAGATATATAAAAGGTGAAAGTAAGGTATGATTCACATTTATTATACATAGAAAGTAAACACAAACACTTTTTTTTTAACATCAAATCCACGATATTTTTTTTCTTCGTATAATTACTAAGTCACTTTATCATTTCTTCGAATCGTTATATTAATCATCCCTATCAATCTCTTGTTCTTTCATGGCAGAAGCACATAACATAAATGATAAAGTTTTTTTTTTTTTTGTATTACATCAAATAATATTTGATAACAAAATTTGACATAGTGAAAGAAAATAAAGATATTACGGACATAATAGATTAAACAATATTAAGAATCAAATTTTGAGAACTGAACTAGCAGATCTTTCTGGAATTTTTATAGCTGTAACATCAGGTAACAAAATTCTATATATTTAACAGCTAATTATTATTTTCATTATAACGGTTAGAAATTATTTATCTGTCGAATGAAATTACAAGCTATATATTTTTATACAACACAAAAGAAAATTTAGCACGCTCTGTATAAATTGAGGGTAAAAGAAATATTGTTTTTTCTTTGATAAGAAAAATGTTGACATATATATAAATTCCCAGCGGTGAAGCCTAATATGTATTAAAACATGGATAGCGAACCAAAAAGGAACTAAGCAATTTCAACCAATCACGTGGTGGGTAGGAATACGGGGTTAGATAATATAATATGTAAGTTAAGTAGGTAGATACAATAATATGTATTCATCATGTAAAATATTTTTTATTATAAATTTTTTGGTTTTATAATAATCATTTTAAAATAATGTTTTCATTAATTGATACTATAAAATACTTATGCTGTACGTAAAAAATAAACTCTAATAAAAGAAAATAGTAACATGCCATGCTTTGTGTTATTCAACTTTTCTCTCAACATAATGGCCAAAATTGGCAATATAATTCGCTACTCTCACGTCCTTTTTCAAATCATGGGACAAATGAATCATACCCAAGTTATTTATTTTACTTTGGTAGGTTCCAATGCAACGGTTTAGTAAAATATTGGTGAGGAGATAATTAACAAAATTTCATTATTTAACTATATTTAGAAGATAATAGTGATTATAGTATAGTGACTTAAACTGGGCCTAACCTTGATTTCTAACAAATGAGTAAAAAAATAAACAAGCCAGATGTCTTTGTTTATATTCATTAATGGTGAGACTTTCCCCCGACCTTTTTTAGATATTTATGATCACGTGAAAAAAAAGAAGAAGAATGACAAAGGAAAGAGAAAAAAAAAAGAAAAAAACCAACCCTACATTAAAAATTAAT
>Ga0214544_1003080_pt1 | contig 34838 bp, 12 predicted proteins | sample CNSS3metaG_FD_160074 | JGI IMG/M metagenome (GOLD analysis project Ga0214544, IMG submission 160074) | Root nodule microbial communities from cowpea collected in UCLA plant growth center, Los Angeles, California, USA - CNSS3 | ecosystem: Host-associated > Plants > Roots > Nodule | place: USA...
AAATAAAAAATAAATATTAATATATATATATATATATATATATATATATATATATATATATATATATATATATATATATATATATATATAGTAATAATAAGGGTTAAATATGTTTTTTATTTCTTAAATTTCAGTGAATTTTATAATTAGTCAATTTAGAAACTTTGGACCAATTTAATCCATCGTCTTTTGAAATATGTGAATTTAGTTCACTAAATCAAATTTTGTTAGGTTTACTTAATGTTTCGTACATATTTTATGATTGTATTTGAGTTGTTTATATCATTTGACATATTTTTGTTTTAACGTTAAGTCAAATACTATTATGAAACGCGTTTGAAATGTCAAATAAATTTAATAATAGTTGATTAAAAGGATTAAATTCACGTATTTTGAAATATGAAGAATTGATCCAAAGTTTCAAAATAAACTAATTCTAAAATTTCACTAAAAGTTAAGGAACCAACAATATATTTAACCATAATAATAATAATTAAAAATAATATAAAATATATGTTTATAAAGTATTAAAAAAAATCACTTTGAATGAAGAAGATTATTTTAAAATTCAAAATAAGTATCAAGAAGTTGATAATGTTATTATATTTTTTGCTGCATGATGACTTTAAATGATAATATAATTTTTAAACATATACATCTTAAATTACAAAATATAGACTTTGCATCTCAATGAAAATGACCCTTCTTTTAGAATTGTCATTATGACATGAGATAACTCTTTTAATAATTGCACTGAATCAAAATAATTACGCAAAACCATTCCTAATAGTGTGATTGTTCCCATATTATTATATAGCTCTTGCAATAATATCAAACTCACACTAATTATCCATGACATTTTATTTTCTTGAATCCATGTTTACAATTTTCCCAACTCAATTATTTTAGCTAATATGAATGTTTAATTTAATCATGCACGATATGGTAAAAAAATTCGTACAGGTAAGGTAAACTTTGTGTATATCTTTAATAGATACTTGTTGGTAATATTTAATTATATACACATTAATACTACTCGTTAATAATAATTAATCAATTTTATTTAAGTATTTTTCTTTAAAATTAAAGTGATCAAAATAAATCTATTAGTGAAAGAAATGTTATTTAATAATTCTTTTAGTAATATGTTATTGTTCAACGATAAAGAATCAAAATAACAAAGAATAATAATTAAAAAAAATTGTGTTGATGAAATTCTATTATGTCCATTTCTTCCTTTTTTTTTCAATAATTTTAAAGTATATAATTAGCTAAAGAAATAATATTTTAAATGAGAATTGGGAACTCACAGATAAGGTGTTCCCTGTCCTTTTTTTATTTTAATAGATTACAGGAAGATGCAAGTGACATTTTTTTGTTGGATATGATTAAGAAATTAGGCACTAAGTTTTATTAAAGTTTGTCGAATTCCGATTAGACACAAAGTTTAAATAATTGAAACTTTCAAAGGAAGAAATTTTATTGGAAAAATCTTGAGCCATCTCTTGCATGTAAAACTTCAATCATACACAAAGGAGTTAGACATCAAAAATGTTATTTTTCACTAATACAAAGGGAAAGGTCCAAATCATGATCAAAAGTAAAAAGCTTCATCATTTCCAGTGAAACACAACCTTTAATAACTTTCTTTTTTCCGGCATCTACAAAAAGTTTATATATTCTAATAGGGTTAATATGGTTTCCCTTTTTTTCCTATTTCCTATTACATTTTACATTTATTCAACAAACAAGAAAAATATAATATTGAATTGTGTGTTAAAAATAGGGCTTTAAGCCTAATTAAATTATATAAAATCGATTTTGTAAGATGAGGTTTATACCTCACTTATATAATATAAAATTGTCTTATTTCTAGTCGATGTGGGATTTTCAACAATGTGTTGGAAAAAATGCATCTTTACTTAAGAACATTAGTGTTTTTACCTCTAATAATCATCCTATTAACAGAGAAATAAAATATAATCAATAATACAATAATGTAACATAAAAATCCTGAAATCGGAGAAAAATCACGACCATCAGAGAATAATCTCAAAGAAAAATCACGTCCACCAAAAAATAATCACTCTGTGCGAATTTGTATAACATACAAACACATAGAAAACACTCTCAATCCTTTGGTTTCAAGTACACTAACACCTTTCAGAGCAAAAATTTAACTACACCTCATAAGACTTTACCACAAGAATATAAGAAAAATCAAACACTACCTTAAAGTATCTTTAACTTGGAACAAAAAATACCGTGAATTTAGAATTCATTATATAATCACTAACACTCACTTCTAGATTATCTTAAACAATATGAGATTTTTTAAACAATATAAGATTTTTTAAGACGTGTTATTCTGGTGGACCAACAAAATGCACTTAAAATGCTTGATATTATTTTTTTCATATTAGAGTTTAAATTAATACCTTCCGATAATACTTTTTACAACAGCACATTACTGAAAACAAAACTTTAACTGGATAAAAGATATCATATTTTATTATATTTTAGTATACTCAATACTTTTACATTGTTTAAAAATTGGTATAAAAAATAATTTAAATATATTTAATTTTTTTTAATTTTTAAAAACATCTTTTCAAAATAAAACTTTAATAGTAATTCCATATTTGAAAGCACTTCAGATAAGATTAATTGATCTAATGATAAAAACATATTATTTAAAACAATTTTGAAGAAAATGAATGATAAAAATGTTTAAATATTCAATGGATGGATGATTGTATAAATAAACTTTCCACCGAAAAATAATAAAAAGTTAAGTCCATCATTGATATACACGTCATTATGAAGATGATAGATAGCTTAATCTTCATATACTGGCCACTGTATGTCCCACACCTTCCAGACTCTGTCATCAATGATAAAACAAAATTGGAAGGTAAAAGGTAATCACTTTATAAATGTTTGTAATTAAAAATATTTATCGTAACCCTAACTTATATAACAATTTTTAACGGTAACAAAATAAATATATCTCTTGTGTAATAGACACTAATTAAAATGTTAGTTTTATGTGTATTTTTAGTTTAAATAAATATAAAATGTAAAATGAATAAGATATTTCAAATTCTAAAAAATCATATGTAGTATTAATTTGTATATAAAATTACAGAGTTTAAATTGGAACAAGAAAATAACATTTTTTAAAATTATAATGAATATCTTATGCAACTAGGATTTTTTTAATAAAACTAAAAGCTAAAAATTATACATTTAAAATCAAATGAAGAATACTCGTCCTTGAATACAAAATAAGTAGGAAATGTAGTTTGAGTTTAGTAGGCAAAGATAAGTTTTTGAAAAACTAAAGCAATTATTTTGAAAGTATGAGAACAAAAACAAATTGAGAGAAAGAAAATTTAAGGGTTAAGTTTTTTAAGAATAATTAAAAATGTAAATCAACCGATTTTGATTCTCAAAATATTACTTGGCCTAATTTGATTCTTAAATGTCACCATATAGTCTCTCAAAATTATACTTACACGTCAAACACTTATTTCTTTTCTCATTTTATTCATATCTTTCGAAAAATAGTTTGGGCATCATAACTTTTTAAGGGATAAAATAAGTATTTGTTTATTTTTTTTAGTAACTCATTTTAATATTTAAAATTTATAATACAATATTTCTCATATTAGAACTAGTGAAGATAGATAAACATTCCATTTTCTATTTACTATCTATTCTATCATCTTATTTATTTATCTATAATTGTCTATAATTTTACTTTTATTTATTTATTTATATTTATGTTTATTGTTTCTAGTATTTTTTTTTTTTATCTATAAAACTCATAGTAGGTATTTTTATATGTACTCTGCATTTGATTAGCACCCCCAAAGCACGTTTGTCATTTATTATAACATGCATATTCATTAAAATGAAATACAAAAACAAAGAAATATAAACATGAAAAACCAAACCAAACCCATAAATAAACAAATGAATCTTCCAAACATATTATGGTAAAAATTCTAAACATGGGAAGGTGAAATATATTATGTTAAAAATCTAAACTTATAGTGATAAGTTGGGATATCAAGTATAGTCGGTCTTCTCTGTTTATAATCGTCAAAAGCCAATCTATCTACATAAAAATCACTCTTCCAAAAAAATATTATTCTATTTATTTATCTCTTCTTACATTTATCTATTGATCTTATTTATTTATTTATTTATATTTTCACAATATTTTTATTTATTTATCTCTATCTTTAGTTGTCATTTCTTTTATTATATTTCTTACTTTAATATTTATTATTTATTTTTCTTATGACATAAATATGATAAGAATAATCTAAGTATTTTCTTAAAGAATAAAAAAATTTATAATAAATCAAGATTTGATGATATTGTAGTTGAAGGTATGATATTGATATCCAAATAAGTAAATACAACTCAAGATGAAATATGTTTGTGTTATTATCTTTATTATGGTAAAATTTATTTATCCTTATTAGTCATCAAAATGAATTCAAATATTTTTAATATAAAATTAAATATATTAACTGAGAAAAGGATATTTGTATATTGGTTTGATATGATATTATTTTACATTATATTTGTTTTCACTTTCTTATTTTACCTCTTGTACATGTTCTTTTTTTTAAATATCAACTTAAATGGATGGAGCCTTAAAATCACTCAAACTCATTATCTATTGTAATTAACACAATTCTTTCACTAACTAGTTACATTACAAACCACTACAATACAAGAAAATATCACATCGACAAAAAAAAATCGTCCTTCAACTAACCTTTATTAATGAATTTTACTTACAAATAACATTTAATAATGAATTTTTTTCTCAAAAATTTCTATTTTTAATTAACAAATTTTAGGATTTTAATTACCAATTTTTTTTTATGACGTTAATAGATCCATTGGTAAAATTTATTAGTAAACTTCGTCGATAACTTTTTTCAGTAAATATTCGTCAAAGTTCCTGCATTTGATAATATGGTAGTAAAATTAATTGATAAATTCATCAATAAATTTTTATTTTATAATTCATCGGTAAATCAATCAATAATTGTATTTTTGTAATAATTCATCGGTAAATTCATCGATAAAATAAACATCATATTTCTAATAAATATGACGATATATGTGTTATAAATTAAATGGAGATAAGTAAGAAGAAGAAAAAAGAGAGAGACGAAGAGGAAGAGAAAAGGGGAAGGAAATGGAGGAGGAGGAAGGAAAAAAAATCTAAAGGTGATGGACACACCGACAACAATAATGATAACAATAACAAAGATAACGATAAACAATGATGATGATAAATAACGACAACAAAAAACGACAATAATATCAAACAACAATGATGAAGAATGTCTAATATTTACATTGTTAAGATTATTTAAAGATCATGTTGAATAAAATAATCCAAATATCTTATTCTAAAAAAGAAAAATTATTGACGGAAAGAAAATTTTTAAAATATTTACAATTTATTTTAAGATATATTAAAAGGTATTAAATGAAAAAGTTCTATAGTTAAAAAATAAATACTTATGTTTATAATACATTTTCCAAGCAATAATTTAATATATATTTAATTTGAGATTTCGAAAACACGTTTCATATTTAAAAAACGAAAATTATTTAAAGTAATTTGAGCTTAAATCTGAATTATTAGCTAAACTTTAAGACAAAATATTTTTCCGTAAAAATTAGGGACTACATACTTTAAAAGAATCAGAGAAATGAAAATTTTAAAATACAAGAATATTTTATAATTATTTATTTATTTATGTTTTATTAAAACGAGTTTTAAAAAACAATGATACTATATTTTATGAAAAGTAATAAATTTACATTGGCAATTTTTTTTTTAACATTTTATCATTCTGTATCAAACCATTGATATAAGTGAGTGAAATAATCTATAAGTGAAAAATAAATTTAAAATTTATTGAAGTTTTAACTAATTTTATGGTGTATGTGATTAGATGTGAGCTACAAATAGTGAAGAGAAAATGGACCTGAAGATTTGGGCTTGATTCGGCTTTAAGAGGGTTTAGAACAGTTTAAAGTTATAATAGAAAAGATGAGAGTGGAATGGTAGTTAGCAAGCAAGGGGTGAACGTAGAAAATGAGAATGTGCCATTAGAAATCTAAGCCTTTCTTTTCTTCTTTTCAAAAAGAAAGAACACATTCTTACTTTACAAAGTTTACTCTTCCACTTTCCACCTCCATATCTCTTGTACATTCTTCCTTGTGGAAAGGAGTATATCATAGGATAGTGTAAAACCCCACTCTCAAACTCTCAAGTACTCCAGGTATGTTTGCTTCCTTCTTCAATTTCTTTCTATTAATCAATGAATATGTATGTCTATAGATATGGGATAAAAATGAACTATGTGGTTTTATTCTATATTGAGATGTTGTACTTCTCTAGAATTAGGATATTGACCTAATCAAGGGTAGTGTGCTTCAATATATTGTTCCATTTGTACTTACCTTTCTTAGAGCGTAAGAAACTTAAGGTAAGAGAAGTTGATACCATTCTACAATTCCTTTTGGTTATACATTATATTTCTAGTTGGAGTTTGTTTGGAGAATCTTGTATATGTAAGTAAATTGATAAATTTTGGAACTATATGATATTTCTGATAAACTATAAGTTGTATATGATATTTCAAGAGTGATACTGCTTTAAAATAATGAAACTCTATTATTTTAATAATAAAACACTTAAGTATAAATATATTTTTATAAAGGGATCTCATTACTTAAAAATACCTTATCTTTTATTTCTAAGAGTTCTCTTCCCACTCTCTCTAAGAGATATTACTCCTTGTCCATTTGATTGAAGATTGGAGACCAATAGGGTGATCCTCTTGGCGAACTCTTCTTTTTGGTCCAATCAGTTTCTTTGAGTGTGTAAGTTGTTTTCACGCTCATATTCTTGTTAGTCTTTTTTGTTATGGTTTACATGTGACACTCTCTTGGTTACATGTGGGGTTTTAGTCTTCTTTTTTAGTCTTTATTGATTAATGATCATAATGTTATGATATGATCATGTTTGTGATATTTCTATGTGTAGATAGAGCATTCTATGAGTTGAAAGGTGTGGTTGTTGTCCTAGAGCTTTGAGGTTGATCTATCAAAGTAAGGGAAGCTAGTTGTCATTTGTGTGCGTGAGTTTGATATAAATTAATGTTTTGTGTGTATGTGAATGATTGTATTTAATGATAAAATTGAGTTATATGGTGAATCTGGTTCATATGTATGATTGTTGTGTTTTGGATTGTTTGATAAATTGTGAAATGTTGTTGTTTGATTTTGGGGTAACTGAGAGAAATTAGAATTCTGAGTCATTTATCAAATTGGTTTCAACTCTAATGTTTTAAAACTGTTTTGAACTAATACCCTATGAGAGGAGTACCAATTTGAGTAGTGGAGCAAGTTCAAATTCTCCAAAATTACAAAATTTCATGTGTTGTGATCTGGTGCAATGCTAAGCAACAATAGGGTGCCATTGAGCGCCAGTTGGTTGTTGTAGGTATGGAGCACTTAGGCTCAAAGGTGTTGAGTGGTGAGATGTACTGCTGAGTGCCACCCTTTGTGAATTGTTGGTGTTGAGCAGTGCTAATGTGATGTTAAGCATCACTTATTACGATGAGAATGACACTGAGTGTCGCCATTGAGCTTCAATCTTCTTTGATTGGTTCTGTTTGTTCTTTTTAGGTTGTGAATGGTTATGTTAGTATGAATTAATATTGTTTATAGTTTTAAATGGTTAATATTTGATATGAGAATATGGTTGTGAGCATGTAAGATGGTAGTGTTTAAAGGATTTCAAGGAGAGATTCCTATGGTGATAATCTTATTGTATGCCTTGACATATGAGATGTTAGTAAGGGGGTATTCTGAACTTTAATAATTATTCACACTCAAATAAAGTATAATGAGTTATGTGGTGAGAGTCCTAGGAGATTCTAGTCTTTTGACTTGTTTGAGTCCTAGGCACTAAAAAGATTAATCTTGTGTATGGTTGGATGATAACCCCTTGAGGTTAAATTTTGCAGAGTCTATGAACCACATCATAGGAGCACACCTCTAGTGAATTTTATATCAAGAGCATGTATCTAGATAATTGAGTTTAATGTGCACTGCTTGTGTGAATATATACATAGATATTATTTATACCATTTTGTATGTATTTGCATGATATAATTAGATATGAATATTTCTTTTATACACTACTTTACCCTTTTATATGTTTGTGTTGCATGTGCTTTGTTTTACTCATTTGCGATGATCACTTCGGTGTAAGCATATAAGGATACTCATACTCATCTACTTGAGAGTGTTGATGTTGCTGAGTAGTGTGCTTTAGTTTTCCAAAGATGTTGTATAGGAGTTATTTTAGTTTTTTGTTTTCAAAAAATTCTTAAATACTTATAGTGGTTTGTATATTTTATATTACTAGGGTTATTACGTTCGGATAACGGATAACTGTATTAATATTATATATATATATATATATATATATATATATATATATAACTATTTATTTTACTTTTTATCAAATTTAAATATTTTATTTTGTAGTTTTATATTATTAAAAAATGTTTAATTTTTTTTTGTTAATCTTAACAAATTTATTAATTAAGTATATTTAATTTCAAAATTTTCATTTATATTATTATATTAAAATTTTAACGATAAACATATTAAAATCTTGCATGAAATTCTGTCTACAAAGTCAATTTCTACTTGCCAAATAAAAAAGGAGTTTATTACTTAAATTAAAAAGATTTTTTTTTCTTAAAATACTCCTTTTGTCGTCTTATCAAAATTTTAAATAGGTCCCCAAATAATTTTTAATCCCACGATGTACTAACAACGTTAAGTATGTGTGTGTCACATATCAACTCCTCATTTATTTTTTTAAATTATTCATGCCACATGTCACGTCAATATCGCGCTACCAGTCAAGTCAGTATGATAACACATGTCGAATCATTGACTGAATCTCAATTTGGTTCCTATATTTATTATTTTGATTCCACTTCAGTCCCAAATTTTTATTTTTATTTTTAATTTCATCCTCTTCAAATGGAAACCAAATTTAACTTTTATATAAATGTTATAATGATATTTTTTTTATTAAAAGTGATATTTCTATTACATGTTTTTAACAATATTAAGTTTATTTAAATTTATATTTTCCATTAAACTTTATTTAAATTTTATTTTCAAAGTTTAAGTATATAGATTGATAAATTTATATTTCAAATATACATAACATTATATATCAATAATTTCTATACAAATGTTAGAGTTGGTTCAAAAATAACAATTTTATAAATTCAAATATAAAATTTTAAAACAATTTTATAACAATTTAAAATTTTAAAATAAAATATAAATAAATTTTAATGTAAAATATAAATTTAAATAAACTTAATATTGTTAAAATATTTAATAAAAATGTCATTATAACATTTATACAAAAATTAAATTTGGTTTTAATTTAGAGAGAATCAAGTTGAAAGATTTAAAAAAATGGGACTAAAATAAAATTAAAAAAATAAATATAGAGACTAATTTGTGATTCAGATAATAACTTGACATCTGTCATCATAGTGACTTAACATATGACCATGACTCTTATGTGACATGTAACATAAATATTTAAAAAAAAAATAAAATTGACATGTGACACATACTTGACACGGCTAGTACTATATTAACGAAAATGACCTCATTATTTCACATTTTTTAAAAATATAAACCTAATTATGACTAAAATAAATCTGCACACTTATTTAAAGTTTTAGAAAAGTGAGATCCAAAAGACTATTTTACCTATTTTTTTTCTTTTTTCTTACATATACTTAAAAAAAAATACAAGCAACGTTACCACACTTTAATTATATAAAGTGAATGTTTTTTATTTAGTATGTCTAAATAATTCACTACTCAATTAAAAATTCAACTTACAGTGATTTGACTTTTTTTCCTTACTCATTAAAAGGGTCTAATATTGAAGAAAATTAGATACGAGTTCAGTGTGGTATTTATTTATTTTTTAAATCGAGTTTAAAATAACAAATTTGGCTATAGTAAGTCCATTACTTCTGGCCTTATTCATAACTACCCAAAATTTTCTAAACTAAGTCCACTGTTAATAAAATTTAACCAATTGCGGCAAATGTTAACTAATGTCTCTATAAGAAATTAAAAGAAAAAAAATTACTCCAAAAATATATATTTTATAAAACATTGTCATGCGATTTATTAAAAAATATTTTTTAATTCGTTAGCCTTAATAACACTAATACCTATTTTTAATAGAATAAAAAAACTCTTTTGTACTTGTTGCCATCTGAATAATATAAGGAACTAAAATTTATGTTACTTATTTAATCAAACCATCTAATTGGAAGATTTTATTTTCATCTGCGCTATTTTATTATTATATCAAATTCTAATAAAGAAAAAAAAAAACACTTTTAAATAAGACTGGCATGATAAAATAGCCTGGGCAGACTTTCTTATTATTTTCTGTTTTAGAATAAGTATCATATAAATAAGAGTTTTATGATAAGTTTTTTTTTAAGAAAAAAATAAGTCAAAATATATCCTATTACAGTGCTTTAACATTTTTAAATAGTTATTTTTTATTAAAATTGAAGTCAATAATGATATTTGAGCTCGTAACGCAGTGTGCTTAATATTAGTTTAGAGCTTCTGTCTTTAATTTGGTGTTAATTAATTTTTATTTACACTTCTAATAATATTATTATTTATTTACTATTTATTTAATCCGTATAAACAGCTTGAGACCGAAAGACGAAAGAATGAGAAGGTTGTGAGAGGGAAGACATCATTAATACTAAACAGCTTCATTAGGATAAAATAAAATAAAAAAAATGAATAATCATGGTAAAGAGGTTCCTGGTTCTGTTTTTATCGTATGTGTGTGAAATATAAAGAAAAGGAGAGAGAGAGCTTCATCCAAATTCCAATGTTCACTTCACTTCTTCCCTTTCTCTCTCCCTCACTCTCTCTGCATTGCTTAACTCAGTGAAGCTCTCTCCATTGCCAAACTTCACTGAACTCTCCCATTGTTACTTCACTCTCTCTTTCTCGGCCAACAAAAAAAAAATGGTTAAAACAGCATAGGAGCAGAAGAGAAGAGAATCTTCATCGGCACCAAAAATGGTGGTGGGGGACCACGCCAATGCGAACGGGTGGCCACCAATTGAGGCTCCACTCAACGTCCACAGAGACGAGCATTGGACCAACTTTGACAGCTCCGTCAACGCCGTCTCCTTCGGCTTCGTCGCCACCGCCATTCTCATCTCCATGTTCCTAGTCATGGCCATTTTCGAGAGGTTCCTCCGCCCCACCTCGCCGCCCCTCTCTCCCGCCGCCCGCCCCGGCCCCCGCGACGTCGAAGCCCAGATCGGCTTCTCCGCCAAGCTCGCTCACCCTTCACCAAAAGTAAGTAAAATCAATAAAAAAAAAGTATAATGCACTCGTCCCGATGATAAAGCCTCCACCTTTTCGTGCCAAAAGTTGTTTCTTCTTTGGTGGGTTTTCCCATTTTCGCGTTTTTTTTTATGTAATTGTTAATTCGCATGATTTTCCCACCTAATTGCTCAAAGAGTGCTGGATCTTGGTTTTTTTGTTTTTTTAGATTTTAAAGTCTTCTTGCTATTTTTCTTTTCAATAAAATTCTTCTGGGCTGTTTGATTGTTACAACACGTTTTGTGATTGTGCCTGTTATCTTAATCACCACCATCTTCTATGTTTTCTTGTTCATTCTTGGACCTGAGTCTAACTCAATTTCAGAAGTTCTCCCACTTACATATACCAGTTTAGATCTCTAACTATCTTGGTCTTCCATTAGAGGCTTTCCTAGTGGCTCTACTCTTCTGTTCCCTTCTTCAAATGTTTTATGTTTGTGCCTTTTCTGTGGTAAAAACATGCTCTACCATTTCTGCTGGGGTGGTTAATATTAATCCTCAACTGTCAAATATGAATTTAGCTTTCACGAATTCCTTTTTTTTTATCTTCATTAAAAAGTGAACTCAATAGCTTTTAGCTAACCCTACCATTTTTTTTTTGGTTTGATTTCATTCTGCATTTGCACGTTCTGTCAATTATCTTCGTTATGATTCGTGAGCGAACTGTATTGTCTTGTAAGTTTTTATGTGAAGATGGTCCTGCGTGGAAGCATTCTACTCAACACTTGGTCCCTTGCCACGAGTCTTTGTAGATCTTTGTGATTAAATTTGAGACCCACATTGTCCTTGCTGTTCATCATCTCCAGCATCTCCAAAATCTTTGATGAAACCGTGTGTGGCCGGTGTCTGTGGTCTCAGACACTTGGTCAACGTTTAAATGCTAGTCTTGTATGCTAATAGAGAAATAAAGTAACCACATGGTATATTGTATTTTATTCTACATATATATCTTCTTGGCTTATACCACTTTAATATTTAGTTTTTAATGTAGTCTAGTGTAGCATCCTATGATGAACCAGTACCATGTAACAATTGTGTTGTCTGCCTTGTGCCATTCCTTCGGTGGAACACGCTGGACCCACCTACTTATCCAATCTCAGTTCGGTAGTAGGGCACAACTTGATTGAGACGCTGTCTCCGATGGATTTGTTTCTTTCACCTTTATCAAAAACTATTAAATGATTCTCTGGTATTGGCCAATGAGATTTTAGACACAAAAGCTCTCTCATCAAACAATTCAAATTTTTATTTTGAAAGGAACTAATCCAGAATTTAATAGCTTACTTTTTTGGCATTTTCATCAGCTTAGAGGATCTCAGTATTGTGTTAATGGAATATAGATAACAGAATATGGACTTTGGTGAAAATGCTCCCCGCACTTTGCCTTCTGACAGGGATTCTTTTTATTGTTTATGGTAATGATAGTGGTCAGAGACGGTTTTGGAATTTTCTTTACATAAAAGTGAACTTCACATTTCTGTAACAAACCATGCCCAGAAGGGAATTGGATTGGAGACTAATCACACAGAAAGGTAGCAATATAGCATGTGATTCTTGAACTGTTAATCTATCAAAGACACTCATATACCCTGTTAATGACCAAAGAATAAAAAGTATTTTGTAATATGATCTTACTGTGATTTTTAATTAAAAAAAAAGTATTGTATATTGATTCTTTAACTAGTGTCCTTTAATAATAGCTAACTATTGAAAGGTATCAACATGTTATACATAGTGCAGAACATTGACTTTTAAAATGAAGGCAATTTCTATGCTTTGTTTTCTGTGTATCATGTTTATTTCATTGCATTATTGTCAAATTTATGATATAAATGCTTTTGTTTTTGTCACTTTATTTCATTTAATCTTACACAGAAGTGAGGGCCACTAGGTGTCTAGGAAAAGATTCTTTGTACCCAGTGAATCTTATACAGTAAAATTTAATCACTTTGCTGAGTGATGGGATGTGTTTCACTCGCTAGATCTTGGTTTATAAGTTTAGCATCGGATGCAAACAACTTCACAGTAAAACTCAGTTCAACAATAGTCAACATAGGTGCCTTTATGGTGTTTTACCTACGATTGTTTTAGCCACTTTTTCTATAAAACGTTGTGCATGATACTGACCAATTCACTTTCCCTGTGTGCTTGCATTTTAGACCCATACCTTCCTGGCTGTGTCTGACACTGTGTGTCTAACTGAAGCATTCTTTTCTTTCCATCGTAAAGCTGTCACAATCAACTAACCTGGTTAAATCTTCAGTTTAAAATGGATGATAATGTCAAGTACTAATCAATTGTTTTCTACTTTCTGATATGCTACTGTCTTCTGTTTTTCTGGACTAGGCCCTCTTGGTGAATTTTCTTTTTGTGGTGAGAAATCTAACTAGAAAATAGTACTGCAGCTATTGCATTTCTATATCTACATACATAATGTGTCTGAACACCAGCTAGACTATTTCATACTCTAAATAGCGTAGCATAGCCTGAAAGAATTCACATGTTTATTGATAATACATTTTATTCATTTATGATGCCAAAACTAATGCTTTTAGTGGTTTTTGAAAGAGTTTAACTATAAAAGTAACTAGTGATTCTTACAAGTTTGTGACATAAGCTATCATGTAAAAAGACTTGTTGTATTTGTACTCAATTTAGTTGTGTATCCAAACACATTTTTAGACATAAATGGAGCAACAAATGTGCAATGGTTTGTGAAGCTTGGTTTATTAACTTATGTTGTGGCAATATACAACTCTTTAAATCATCTTGGACATACTGAATCCCATAATTTGATTAATTACACATGAATTTCATCATGGTTTTCTGTAACTGTTGCAGATGAGTGTATATGCAAGTGGGGTTTCAGTTCTTATGCCTGGAGACGAGATTCCAACATTTATTGCTCATCCTGCTCCATGCTGTCCAGAACGAATTTCTTGGCCTTCTCATCAGCAAAACACATTACCATGTTCCTCTTCCAACACCCTTCCCACTTCCATCAATTAAGTCTGAGAGATTATGAACATAGACAAAGTTCTGCATACTGCATCAAGGGCTTGATTCATTTTCTGTGAAGAGTAGAGTATTTCTTGGGGTTTGCCTTCCAGCCATTTTTACCTCTGGAGCTCTCTTTACAGTTTATGAGATGTAAAATAGGATTTAGTTTTAGGCAAACCGGGTTTGGCACTTAGATATCATTTCCATCTTTGAAGTAAAACATCAATTCTGTTCATATGTCTTCCCAATTCTTGTCCACCCAAATCATGAAGCTTTCAGGGGGGTTTTCCTGTGTAAATCAATTATTAATAGATTGAACATTGTGCCCATCAACTGGGTAAATCCTCTCTCTGCTTCTTCCACATGAGATCTTCATATTATGCAGCAATGTTAGAAACGTATCACTTTGTGATTAATAATAGAAAGTGAGTAAGCAAAGATCACCAAATGGTTCAAAGAGTGGGTGCATTTGATTGCTAAGATTACTGCATAATATATCATTTTGTTCAACTCGAGTCACGACACGATTTTTGGTTTAGTGATTGACAGTGCGAAGTTTATTACATGTAAGTGTTAAATATAGCAATGCAAAGTTGAATTCTTTGTTATATCCGTTGTAGTATCGAAATGACAAGAATGATACCACTGGTAATAGTAATAATTGTGATGGTAATCTTGTGGGGATAGAAAAAGTTGTCTCTTGGTTTGTTTATAATAATTGTTTTTTTCACAAGTTTTGTCCTATTTTATTTATTTTTCTCCCGTTTATTATTTCATTATCACTTTCAAATCAAGTAAAACAATATTAGTCTTTAAAAATTTAAAATGTTTGTCACTTTAATCTGTAAAATTAAAAATTTCGAAACAAATTTTTATAATGTCAAGTAAATTCTTAAACTTAGACATTTATCACGTTACTTCTAAACATCCGTTAAGATAATTTACAAGTCACAATTGTTTGACTTCTGATTTTACGTGCTTAACATTTAATATATTTAGCTGTTTTTCTTTCAAGAGTTGTTACTTTCAATAACTAACGTGGTAATAATAAATATTATCAGGGACTTTATGTTGTATTTCTAGTTGTGTAATCTTTCCTTTTTTTTTTAAGAATTAAATTAATTTATTATAACTAATAATTAAAATTTAATTTATTGGTGTTAATAATTTAGATTATAACAGTATTGTATATTTATTTTATAAATAAATATAATATAAAAAATTATTTTTTAAAATTATTTTTAATATAAAAAAAACGAACTAGTAGGTCAAAGAGAGATTAACCCACCCACAAATTTGACGAATTAAGTAAATTGGATCGAAACAAGCTAACGAATTAAATACTTTAATTCGACCTATCATTTTATTGATGGGTTGAAAGGTATGCCCGGATTAACATTCTAAAATAATAAATCAACCATCTTCATTATTCTACTACGTTCAAAATAAAGACGTTGACGTAGGTAGACACACACTCTTTCCTGAAAAGTGTTATTGTAATTTAATTTCATTGATTTACACTACATAAGGTCTAAAAGAGAACTTAAAAGATGTTTTTGCGAAAGTATAGAATAATTTAATTTTTGAAAGAATAGTATCTAAGCTATAAATGGAGAATTTATATTTGATAGTTTGAGATCGAGTTCAGATTTTCTACTGATTTTTTTTATGTTGTCTTCTGTTGAACATTCAAAATATTGTGTTAGTATTTTAAATATATTTTAAAACATCAAAATTAATGATAATTAGCGTATTATAAATAAAAAAACAATACAACAAAAATAAAAAATCAACATAAAATCCAAATTCCTTGAGATCGATAATTGAAAGTTAAATCATATTAATACTCCACTTTCCAAATACCTTGAACTTTGTGTCAATTGGTAATATAGAATCGAATGATATTGCAGAAGAAGAATGAAATGGATTACAAATGCCACTTCATTATTTTAATATTTTATATATTGAAAAAAAACAACTCCATTCCATTGTTACCAAATGAGCCATCATCACCTTTCCATTTTCATGTTCGTTTACTTTCAAAACACTTCCAAATAAAGTCAGGTTATGTATAATTATTAATTTTGATATCACATGTATTCACACTCTATAATTCATTCATAATTTGTTATTATATAAAAAATTATTAAAAATAAAATAAAAAAATATAAAGTATAGAGTGCGGAGGAACCACACCAAATTTATAATAAAAATTACATTTCACAAAAATATAAACAGACTATATTTACTATAAAAAAAAAATATATACTTTCAAAATACTTCTTGTTTTATTTGTTTTATGTTCTTACATATTTGCTATTTAAATATTTATTAAAGAATTAAATGTGATGAAAATAAAAATAACATGGAAAAAAAATCGAGATACTAGACATAAGGAATAAAATGAAAACACGGAAATAAAAATACATAATAAAACAGTTTAAATCCTCAAATGATTTTTGTTTTTATTTTAAAATTTTAATTAAATCATAAATTTTTTTAGTCTCAATTTGATTCCTACTTATTAAAATATATTACAATTTGATTCCTTTTATTAATACACTACTAATTATGTTAATTAATGTGTCACATGTCAATTTGTGTTCTTTTTTATTTTATTTTTTATATATATTTTTTAAAATTTTTAAATTGTCACATATCAAATAAGTATGGTACTGTCACATGACAAAGGTAGTGTGACCTAACAATGTCACATGTCACTATTTAGACAAGTATCATATTAAAAAACTCAATTTAGTCTTTGTATTTATTATTTTGAATTAATTTAATTCTAATTTTTTTAGCTAGAGCAATTCCTCTAATTCAAATCGAGACAAAGTTTAATTTCTACATGTATGTTACAATGATATTTTTATTGAAATTGATATTTTTAAGAATATTAAGTTATTTAAATTTATATTTTACATTGAACTTTATTTAATTTTTTTTTCAAATATTTATATATCAATAATCTCTATACATATGTTGTAATTAGTTTTAAAATAACAACTTTATAAATTCAAATATAAAATTTTTAAATAATTTTATAACAATTTAAAATAAATATATTTATTTAAAATTTTAAAACAAAATTCATACTACTTCCTTTCCCACTCCTCAAAATATCAACTAAAGCATAACCTTGAATTCTTTGTATAAGATATAGAATAACCTCCATGTATGATAGCAAAAAGTGTTAATTAACACGTGCACTTTCGCCTAATAAAATTAAATCATTTTTTTGGAAGTTAAAATTGGTTTACATCTCCGACTTGATTTCTTGAAATAATATTTATTTTTAATTTATGTATAAATTAATTTAAACTTACAATTTTTTTATTCTTCTCGATAATTTTCTAGTACTCACCCAAAAAAAAAAAGTTTATTCAAAGCATTTCTATTGTCTTGGGGTGCACTTGAAGAGAAATAAAAACCTAACCCTTTTGAATTTGAGTGGAGGGAGATATTGACGAATCCCGAAAGCACTTAAAAATGTTTAATAATAATTCTTTTTTTTTATCATGATGGAATCACTTTGTTTCTCTTTAGGGTTGAATTTTAAAATTTGGACCTTTCACCTTCCTTCTTCACAAACATCTCATTCCCTTCTTCACTTTGTTGCTCTTTGTCTCTTCTGCTTCAGAGGATGAAACCTAAAAAAGTGTCCAAAATGTTTTATATATCCATAGCACCATAAAACAATTTGTAGAATAAAAAAAATGAGGACCACTTTCCCTCCTTTCCCAAATCAAATTCAATATTCTTTTGCTACCCATTTCATTAACAAATGCAAATAAAAAATTAGAATCACAACTTTCTTTATAAAAAGATGTAACATTAGATAGTTAATGCACTCTTGGTGTTGTTTTTATAAGTTTTCAACCATTGCACCTATATCTAGCTCAATTATTCACTAAAGTTATTTCAATATATCACATTGCTAAAACAAACATAATTTAGCATGCAACAGTTTTTTTTTTTTCTTCTCTCTTTATTATATATATTTGTGGTAATAAAGTTTTATCGACACAAAGTTCAAGAACGTTTATAAATAGTTGCTTGTAAAAGTGTTTGTTATGAAAGGGAAGCATTGGGGCTAGCAAGCCTCGAGATGCAAAAGCCATGTGCTTAACTCACTTTAGTTTTAGGATGAAACTTAGGATCCAAAGATAATAAAGTTTGGGAGGAAAATAAAAAATATACTACCAACTATGCTTAAAATATTTGCTGAAGAATATTAAAAGCACTCTACCAAGACTTTTTATACAACTTCATTATAATTTCATACAGCCTTTTATTTATTGATTTTTAATTAAATCTTATTAATAAATGTTAAGCAGATTTATATTTCGTATTGAAAGTTGAGTTGTAGTTATTATGTGTGACTATTTCTTCAAATAATTGAGTATCAAATACATATATTACCAAAGGTATATTATATATATATATATATATATATATATATATATATATATATATATATATATATATATATATATATATATATATTATTACAATCATGTTCTTGTTTAGGGTTAAATTTGTCATTGAACAATAAAAAAATTAAAATTGGAATTGAAATAGTATTGATGTATATTATCAAAGGATATAATATTTTTTCATGTTGGTCAAAAGTAGAAGTCATCGTATACTCTACTCTCTACTAGAGTAATTTAGGTGGTGAGAATTGAAGAAGGTTCTTATGGTGAAATTAGAAGTGAGACTCCTTGTGTGACAATACCATAGGTAACTTACCCTATCTAGAGATATTTGATCATTTTGGTTAGATCAAGTGGAGTCACCTCCTTTGCTATAATCCAATTTTAGGACAAATGCAAGTTTCTCGTGTCCAAGTAATACATTCTTGAGAAGAATGCATGCTTTTGTGTTGCAGGCAATAAAGACTCATTTATTTTACAAATTTAGAACATGTGTATGTTAAAAAAAATTATAATTAGACTACCTTTCTTTGCTTTGTTGGTGTGTTTGCTTGTGTTTCTCTTCTTGCAATAATCACTATATTGGTGTGAGCAAAGAAACTTGCAGGTGAGAGCGATGATAAATCCTATGATGGATGGTTCCAATCAGGGACAAAGCATAATAGGAGCAAAAGGGGGCCATGGTCCATCAAAAAATTTTGATTTTTCTTTTTAATTTATGTGGTTAAAATTTTTGAAATTATGTATACCTAAAAATTTTGATTTTTTTTTAATTTATGTAGTTAAAATTTTTGAAACTTTTTAAATTACGTATAGTATTTTAAAATTTTTAAAATTATGTGCAGTATACCAAGAATCAAAGAAAATTAAATTAAATCTTTTTTATTTGATTTATAAATCATAATATTTAATATTAATTAATAATAAAATTTAAAATCAAACATAATAAATAATAAAAAAATATTATGATATTTTTTATTTGTCTTATGAGTTTTTCACATATTTTTCATCTTTTACTTTTACTTGTTGTTTTTTTATTTCTAAAGAGAAAAATAATTGTTGTTTCTAACGTTATCTCTTAATACATATTGTTCTGAGTCTTTCATTCTTGAAAAAAAATATTTATTTTGTCTCACTCGAGTGAAATATTAGTTTAATAGTTAACATTATTTTTTATCTAACAAACTTTTTGTATATTCATATTTAAGAATATAGAAAAAAATATATTGTACTATGTATTTTTTCATAACTGATTTTTAATTGTAGCTTGATTATCATGAATTTTTATTTTTTATTAGATTATGAAAAATTATTTTTTAGTCTTAATCTTAATATATATATATATATATATATATTCTTGATGAAGAATAAAAGAACAAATTCATATTTTAAAAATAATAAAAAGGGAAACTATTTGTGAAGATAAAAAGAGTACAAATTCAACCTTTTGACATATATTTTGAACAATGATACTAATGACTCAATTGTCCAATTATAGAAATTCTTTCTTAAAGCTCAAAGAATTACAAGTGAGACATTACTATAATAGAAAAATTATTTTTTATAATGAAGATTATCAAAACAAGATTGTTGAATAAAGATGAAAGGTGAATTCTTTCTGACAATATGTTTATTTACATTGAAAAAATAAATAGTTATAAATTTTACTTCTGATCCGACTATTAATGAGTTTAAGAATATAAAGGAACAAATGGCAATAATTGTGATTTCTTTATATAGTTATAATTATACTAAATGTATTCATTATCTTTACTTTAGTGACAATAATTAAATATATAAATAAATTTTAATTATATTATTTTGGCTTCATCTAAAATATTAGTTAAGATTCGTCACTAGTTCCAATGGGAGTCTGTGATGTATTGTCTATCATATTTGGACATTTTGCACAATCTAATGTTGTCTTTAGTTTTGCTCCAAGTGATGTAAACAAATGATCTTCTTTTTACAAAATTTTGGTACTATGGACTATAACTACACTTTATGCATTTGTTTATATATGTGTTACATCTCTTTGGTCAGGTTTACCTAATACTCTAAACCAAATGAACTCTACCAATAAATTAACTCTATCTTTAGAGTTGTTACAACAATTTGTTAAGAAATCATAATTTAGTGGAAAGATATCAGATTGTATAATATTTAATTAAAATTAGAAAAATATAATTTAATTTTTTAGTCGATGATATAGATAATAAAAATTATCCATTACAAAAAAACTATCAAATAGTGATCAATTTCATGACAAAAAAAATATCATGTCTGTGTGTTCGCATTGTTTAATTTTTACAAAAAATTGAGTTAAGATCAATTAAGAATATATAATTAATTTTTAAATGTAAAATTAGAAAAATAAAATATGAACGTAAAAAATGTTTTAAGATAACTGTTAAAGAAAAAAAAATATTTTTAGAATAATGGTTAATTTTTAAAATAGTTTTTAAATGTAAAATTTAAAAAATAAATATGTAAAAAAAAGTTTTTAAAATAATTGTTAAAGATAAAAAAGTTTTTAAAAATAATAGTTAAAGTGTTGGAAGTCTCATGTCGACTAGAGATAAGACTAATTCACAATATATAAATGGGAGCAATCTTCACCTTACAAGTCGGTTTTGTGGGGTTGAGTTAGACTTAAAACTCACTTCTGACATAAAAATAGACTATTTATAAAATAATTAAAAATAAAATTGAAATAACAAAATATGACATAAAAAAGATATCTCTTTATATATTGATATAAATTTTTCACTCATCTTCCTTTAATATAAAATTTTCAACTTCTTACTTGAATTCCTAGCATAAACATAACTTTCCAACTTCTTTATATATAAAATTGATGTTGCAACAACAATCATGTCAAAGTATCATCTGTGACCGCTGCAATATCTCCTTAATCTATGATTGAAAAGTCAATTTCTCCAAAGTAAACAAGTTTAGACATGTTTCAAAATTAAGATTTTGTTTCTCTCTTAGTTGTTTTATTGATTGAAGTTGATATCTTTTATTTTCGGAATGTTTATAGTGCTAAAATGGGATTTGGTGTTTGAAGATAATGTCATAGAAAATGTAAAAATGATGGAAACATTATATTTATATGTACCAAAGAGAATGCATGTAAAGAAAAAAAAGGAAAAAAAGGAAGAGATTATTTGACTCATAACTTGAAACTGAAAGTCTTTGTCCAGTCATATTAGATGTCACATTTGTTAGAAAAACTAGAAAATATAAAGTACAAAATTTTGTTCTTGAGCATAATCATTTTTTTTTTTTTTTACATTTCAAAGAGGTAGTTCACATATTAGCATGTCAAAGAAAATTATATCAAGTGCAGGCTTTTGAGATTGAGATGGCCCATGAAGAAAAAAAAAAGGGCTTAGTGATGAAATGTTTATTTGTTTATATCACCTTGTAAGAGGAGATAATTATTAGTTTTTCTTTTAATATGTATATAGTATTATGTTAGTCCCTATTAAATATATTTGTTTTATTCTTAAAAAAATCTTAACTATATATTTTGTATTAAAGTTTAAGTATTAAACTTATAAGTTACTTTAAGTTCAAGTTGAAAACAAGAATGAAAAAAAAATGGAATTGTTTCAGTTTTAATTTTGTTTAGCGCATGAGTTTCCCTTAAAGTAAATATTGTTCGGTAAATTTTTTTAAGAAAAAATGTTTTATTTAAAACTATTTTTCAAATAAAATAATATTTTATCAAGCACATTCTCATTTATTTTCTAATTCTTTAATAAATCGGTATAAAATACAATCCAATCATTGTGAAACACGAAACCCTGGTCACTGTCTCATTTTCTTTCCCTCCATCATTACTCTCTTTCTCTTCCTCCTACTTTTTGAACTTTTGTTTTTAACTTTTATCTGTTTCATAATCTGATAACATTTATACAATTTTTGAACAGTCAAGAAACATTTTATTCGATCAAATTTTTAAATAGAATGAAATTTTTATTTACTTTATAATTTTTTTCTTCTCTCATTTTTCTTGTTATTTTTGTCATTGATCTCGGTAGATTAGTAAAAAAATTTCTATTTTATTTTATTTAAAAATTTTGTTATGTTTTGATATTTTGTTTTAAATCTTTAAGTTTTTGAGTAATTTTACCATTTAGATATTTTGAAAATTTTCTTCAAAAATTAGTAGGCAAATGAAACTATTTATATTTTTAATAAATCTTAATTAAGATAAATAATATGAATGTAAGGTAATGTGGTCATAATATCTTGAGTTTTATGTAGGGAATGTGGTTGATTGAGATTTTGTTTGGATGCTTCGAACTTGAAAAATGTTGTTGAGTTTTGTATGGTGGATATTTTTATTTTTAAGTTGATCCAATGATTAAATCATGCATGTTAAGTATAAAGTTTTCTTAAACTGAATTTTGGATATGGTTTAGATAAATAAACTAAATGTAAGACAAAATAGTTATATAATTGAAATGCCTTTGGAAATATCTTTGAAAACTAGTTTGAATTTGTTGCCAAAGTTGATTTTGTTTTTTTCTTCTTTATATTTTTGTTCAAGTGAAGCAATTTGTGCTCAAGTGAAAAAATGACTACAACTGAATCTCACTTTCTATAAAAAATTTGCTCAAATGAATTTTCACTCAAGCTAATATAAAATTGGTCTCTTTTAACTCATTGAATGTGAATGTGTTTAGAAACATAAATTAAATATTAATTCCTTATTTGATTGATTTAAATTTTAGTTAAATGAGTTATATTGTATGATAATGTTTATTGAGATTGATGAAATTTGCATGTTATATAAAAATGGTTGTCAAGATTGATAAAAATTGTATGAAATTATGATTACATATCTAGGATGATATGTGAATTATTATTTAATTCATATATCTAGTATTGATACCTACGTTGCAAAATAGAGAATCTCTTACTTCATTAATGGTTTAAATCACATCCAATCCATAAATGACCTATCATCGTAGCCCACCTCACTTTCCTTGAAATACAAATCTAATTAGATAGTTTTATGACAGTGCTTGAATACATGCTTCAATCTTTCAAGATATTGATTACATATGGAAAAATTTCCGATCTAACACAAAAGCCTCCTTAAATGCTACTCATTGACATCAATAAGATATTGGGTGATGACAAGTTGAAGGAGGAGTTTTGCATATTTTGACAACTTGAGTTGTAGTGAAATTACTCTGATTATTCTCTTAGTTTCGCTAATAAATCTAAATTTTGTGTATTAGATCATATATTAGTCTCTCGTAAGATGCACTCTATACTAGACTTTTAGAGGGCTTAAGTCGATATTCCTTTTATTGATGGATCCATGTATGGTCTATATAATTATTATATATTTGTGATTGATTGAAATGAATTGTTAAAATTGTCCCTTTTATATAATTATCTTAGGTTTGAAATTTATTTTCGATAAGTTATATATATATATATATATATATATATATATATATATATATATATATATATTCTTGTTTACATGATAACATGTTATTATTATTGTTATTGTATTGTGTACGTGAACATAATGAACATACATAGGAACATATGTAAGAGTAGTGTGTAAAGGATGTAAACTTTTATTTTCAATAATTGCATGTTTATATATTTTGCGAATGTTGGAATTGTATTTTAAAATATTTTATGGATTGTATACACTCTTTGTTGGATTTATAATACAATAAATAATTAGTTTTTTGCTATTACAATTATTTATTAACTTTATCTACATAATTTTTTTTTTACGTTTATTACTTCGTTTGTATCATCTATAATTAATAAAGAGAATTGTCACTTTTGGTATAATTTTTTGTCTAAGTAACTATATTTTTAATTAAAATAATTATTCGTAATATAAAAAAATTCACATTAAAAAAATACTCATAATAAAATTATAAAAATTACTGTTTTATATAATTATATTTTTGTAAAAAATATTTAATACTTTATTAATATTATTATTTTAAAAATTAAAAATAACTTACAGTTTCATAAAGTGATACTTAAACAATTCATATATACAAGATAGGAATCAAATATCTTCATAAATTTACAAGTAAAAGAACATGTTTACCATATTTACATTTATTTATGCAAAGGTCCAAGAACTTATAAATATAGCGTGTTGAATATTTGCTTAATTTTCTCATTCTTTATTATACTCATATTTTACAATTTTTTAAAGAGAAATGATAAACATTTTTCTTACCACTTCTCTTACCACCTGATGTGGCGTGAGATATTTATTATTTTTTTTAATTTAATTGAAAAATGAAATGACATTGCAGAAGGTTAGAGTATTCACTCACGCGTGTTGGACACTTAGCATTCATCACATAACCCTTCTCTCTTTTCATTTTGATTTTTCAAAAAACCTCTCTCCTCCGAACCAACTCTTCCCCAAACCTTCCCAGAAAACCCTCCTCGCACATAGCTCTCCTCCACCGTGAAAATTCATCACAGACTCCTCTCTCCTTTGAATGTTGAAACCCCAAATCCGTTTCTGTTTTTCGAAAAACCCTATCCCATTTTAATCTTCAAACCCCAAATCCCTTTTACTTCATCACAAAAACCCTTTCCCCGAACCCCTTTATGCCGTTTTATTTTTGAAATCTCCCATACCTTCAATCTCTCTCTGTTCCGTTTAATTTCTTTCTGTGCTTTGTTGTCTCTACGTTGTTGAATGCATCATTCCACCATACAAACAAAAATGCAAGCTTTGCAGAACGATGGGATCCGCGTTTTTCGATGGCTCCATCCCACGCTGTCTTAACCTCCCCTTTTCTCCACATTGCCATCTCATAGTAATTTTTGTCACCACAATTGGTTGTCGTGTTTGATTCTTTCCTATTTTACCATTTTGTTGCAACCGTATGGAGGATTAAAGCACTGCGTGGTGGTCTATATGACAATTTAATTTGTTTGTGTTCAATTTCAGTGTAGATATGTGTGGCACAATTGCTGGTCTACTCAAACTATATAAATTTGTTATAATGTATTTGTCCAAAATGTCTTTAATGGGTTACACTTTACATAGGCGTGAGTGTCAAGTTCATTTTGAATATGGTCCACCATTCTTTTTTGTCAATTATAACCAACACATTTTTTAAAACAAATAAAACATTATGTGTCTTAAAAGGGGGGAACAAAGTGAGGTCCAGCAAGGCCCTGGAATAATAATTTTATTAAAATATGTTATAACATATTTGTCCAAAAACTCTCTCCTGGATTACTTTTTACATGTGTTTGGGTTGCACGTTAGATTTCAATAAGGTCCACTAATCTTTTTTGTCAATTATAACCAATTTATTTATTAAAACAAATTAAATATGGTGTGTCTTCAAAAGGGGGAACAAAGTGGGATCCAGCAAGGCCCTGGGATAATAATTAGACCACTTCAATTATTAAAATATGTTATACCATATTTGTCCAAAAACTGTTTCCTGAGTTACACTTTATATGTGTTTGGGTTGCATGTTAGATTTGAAAAAGGTCCACCAATCTTTTTTGTCAATTATAACCAATACATTTACTATGAGATGACAATGCAGAGAAAAGGGGAGGTAAAGACAGCGTGGAATGGAGTCGTCGAAAAACGCGGATCCCGCCGTTATGCAATTGCATTCTTGTTTGTATGGTGGAATGATGCATTCAACAACGCAGAGATAACAAAGCACAAAAAGAAATTAAACGAAACAGAGAGAGATTAAAGGTATGGGAGATTTCAAAAATAAAACGATAGAAAGGGGTTCGGGGAAAGGGTTTTTGTGATGAAGTGAAAGGGATTTGGGGTTTGAAGATTAAAATGGGATAGGGTTTTTCGAAGAATAGAAACGGGTTTGGGATTTCAATATTCAAAGGAGAGAGGGGTATGTGATGAATTTTCACGATGGAGAAGAGGTGTGTGCAGGGAGGGTTTTCTGGGGAGGTTTGGGGAAGAGTTGGTTCGGAGGAGAGAGATTTTTTGAAAAATCAAAATGAAAAGAGAGGAGGGTTCTGTGATGAATGCTAAGTGTTCAACACGCGCGAGTGAATACTCTAACCTTCTGCAATGTCATTTCATTTTTCAATTAAATTAAAAAAAATTGAAAATTAAATATCTCACGCCACATTAGGTGGTAAGAGAAGTGGTAAGAAAAATGTGTCATTATATCATTTTTCTTTTTTTAAACTCTTACTAACTCGAGTGTAAAGGAATCTTATGTAAGTGGACATCTCGCCAACTCAAATCAAATCATAAGAGTCTCACTCCTTTTACCTCGAAATAAATCATCCAAATTCAACTGCAAAATGTGAAAAAGAAAAAACTCATCTTTGTAAAATAATAATAAAATCTTATATTACTAGTGTAAAAAAAATAAAAAAAAGTTATATTTCATAAATTTAATATTTTTTCATCTTAGATTTTACATGTGCAATTTTTGTTAGGTTTGAGAAAAAAAAAATCACACCTCACTAAGAAGAAATTCAAGATAAATTTGAACATGCGACGAGGTTGGATTAAAAAAACGAACAATGTTAAACAAATAAAATTGAAAAATATATTTTATATTTTAAACTTTACTTTTAATATGATAGTATTTTGTTAAATTTAATAATAAGTTATACAAAATCATAGTCTATTACAATAATAATTATTAGTTATACATATGATATTTTAGTTAAAAGATTTACTTTATTTATGTCATTTATGAAAGGTAAAAACAATTTTTTCTATTAAAAATATTTTATTTAATATAAATCCGTAATTCAATCAAATTAGTGTACAATCCAAGCAATCTAAATATAATTAATTTATTTAATTAAATAATGGAATAAAAATTTAAAAATCTTAAATTCAAGTGGTAGATTGGATTTTTGTTCCATTTATTTGAGACGTTGTCCCTTTTGCCTAATGTCGCCGTCACATACTGAAGAAGCTCTGTCACATAATGCCAATCATCTTCCATTTTCTGCCATAATTGAACTCATTAAATACACCTCTCCCAACTCTTCAAACTCTTCCCTATCGTATCAAACAATTTCCAAAATCTTCCTGCAGAGGATAATTTCCAAAACTTTTGTTAATTCATTTGACATTTTTTTTTACCAATATAATTATTTTATGATTATTTTAGGCTTATATAAGCTTCAAGTGATTGTCAAATAGTTACAAAGAACATTTTCCCTTTTTAAATTCTTCTGCATTCTCATGATTTCTTTTACCCTTTTTAGTTTTTGGTTTTACCTTGCCATTGACACAGTCCAAAAAGCCAAGACAATGTCCTATTTCACACCTTTGACTTACCATATTTACACCCTAACTGTGTAAGTAATTAAGAAGATCGAAGAAAGAAAGTACACAAATAATAAATGACGAGTTACTCATAACATCACTTCACACTTAGCTCACCCACTCAACGGTGGCTCACTGGTGGCGTCACCCACCACCGTCGCTGCACATTCACAAAATCCTATATAAAGATGAAGCATTCCAATGACACAAGTGGATTCTCCAGTGATTCGCCGCCAGAAACCCATTTCCTTGCCGTCGCCGGATTCTCCTTTCTCCGGCAACCGTTTCCCGCCGTGCTTGTTGTTACCCTTGCCGGGCACCGGTTAGTTTTTCTCACAGATGGGTTCCGACCCACAACGGGCCTAGATCCTCCAGTGGCCGGCGACCTTGACTGCCGGAAAGATTTCTCGGCTGGATCTCGCCGTCGAAGTGTTCCACCGCTGCCCGTTTTCTGAGCCGTTTGGTCTCCGCACTGAACCAGCCTCACAGACCCAACATTGTTCCTTGCACCATGCACTGTTCTCTCTCTTCTCTCACCGGGAAAGGAACGATTTTTCAGCAATTTGGCCTGAGATATATCGACCCTTTTGCGCGTTTCTTGCCCTTGCTCGGTGATTGAAGTAGTGGTGGACACGGTTTCGCTCAAGCTGCAAACTTCATCCGAGGGGTCTTCCGCTTTATAAAGGGACAAAGACTTCTTCTGAACTTTGCTCTGTTCATCTCTGACCTTGTTTTGGAGTGGCTTTTGAGGTTTTGGTTTGGCAAAGGTTGTTGGATTCCGTTTCGGGGCTTCCAAGAGCACTTGCTTCACTGTCTCACTTTCTTCCTCTCTGCTGCTTTCTAGAGGCTTCTCTCGGCGAGTGAGAGGCTGTGGTGAACCACGGAACTTTCTTAGTGGCGAGGTCGAGGTTTTGTGACTGCAACTCACACAACAACCCATTACTACGTTGGAAACCAAGTGTTTGGTTGTTCAAAGAAGAAACATTATTGTTGAGGGAAGGCTCAAAGGTGGTTTTGGTGGTTCCATGAGTGAAGTTGGTCTTGCACAGCTAATGTTAGTTAAGGAAGAGAGTGAATTGTTGGGGTGAAAGGAAGGATGCATTTATTGTGGGGATATGGAAAAGACAAGAAGCAATGAGGAAAAATGAAAATGCACATGAAATAGGGTGGCAAGTATGTCGTTTTGTGTGTGGTATTCGTCCCTGGTGTGATGAAAGTGTTCGTAAATATTGGAGAAGAATGAAAAAAAGGTGTTGCGTAGGATGATTGTGATCTATGGCCCATCAGTGTCCTGCAAATTTGGATTAGGTGCCGGGAATGTTGAGGTATGCTATGTGTAATATGTTAAGGTATGAGTCATTGCTTTGATCACAACCGTTCCGTGTGAGTTAAGGTGTATGAGGAACGATGACAACCCCTTTACCTGCATTGTCTAATCAAACAATAATAAGTTACATTATACGAAATTTAAAATAATTTTTTTTTTTTGACAAACTTTTGAAAATATATATGTGGCAGCACTTCAATAGATGAAAAAAGATTTAATGTAATTTGAATAGATGACAGAAAAATTTGATATAATTTGGAAAGAGAAAAGTGTTTGTTGTGCTAAAAAGTAAATTTTATTAAATTTTATTAAAAAAAAATTGTTAAAATACCATAGTCCGCTTCTTCTTGTGATAAGTAGAAAAAGATAAAGTTATTTTGGATAATTTTTAGATAAAATAATGTTTGGTTTGGTGATGTAGAGTTAATTAATCAAACACAAAACTTATATATGTTTGATTTCAAAATTAGTTTTAAAGTAAAAAATTAACGTCAATGTATTAACTTATGCGCTATAGAGATCGATTCGGCCAAAATCGATTATTCCATGTGTTCCCAAACACATACTAAATATATTATGTATAAAGTGAATTTCAATATTAATATATATATTTTTTAATATATAATAAAAGTTTTAATTTTTAAGCAGTAATTTTTGTTCGAATTTTGTTAATACATATTTATTATTTAATAATATCCTGGATGTTTATCAAAGGGAAAATATTCATGTAATTTTTAAAAACAAGAAACAAAGACAAGGAGCTCTCTTCAAATACATTTGCATGATAATTTAACCATTAACAAATGTAAATATAAATTAAAAAGTTTTGTATTAAAATTATAGTTTTCTTATTATACTAAAGATAAAATATTTTAATATTTATTCTACTCAAATAAGTATTTGCCTAAAAGTCATGAAAAATATTTTTTGATACCATTTGCAATGGTTGACAATCTACTTTTAAAAATATTTTGGTCTTAAAAAGTTAACTTTTGTATCTGTAAAAAATTAAAAATTGAAAGGTAAAATAATAAATATAAATTGTATGTAAAAATTTGTTTGAAGTCAAAATAATCTTATCCAAAAATCATTTATTAGCATAGGTAAAATGATAAGTTTGTACACTCCATGTCTAAAAAGTTACGAAAGGATAAAAGGGAGATGAAGAAAATCGAAAGACGTAGAATGAGAAAATAGAAGATTTCCATTGCAATTAATTTTCCATTTTACTTTTATACAAGTTATTATACTATGTATTTATTTTTAACTAGCATCAATATTTTAATTTTAATTAGATATTTATATTTGATATTCTATCGTATTTAATATTTTCAATGAAATATAATTTAATTATATTTTTATGATAATAATAATTTATATATTTTTAATTTTAATAACATTCAATAAATATAATTTTAATTTGAAGAAAAATGACAACAATATAGTTTATAATAAAATAATCTTTATTAATAATAAAAATTTATAAATTAGATATAAATTAGTTTTTAACCTTATTTACTGTATGTACTTTTTAAATGTATATGATATTATATTAATAATTAATGATATATATTATTAAAGTTAATATATAAAATATATTTATATGTATTAAGTGTAAAATGGAATGAGCCAAAAAAGATAAAAAAAAAATTATTATCGATGAATAGAAAAAAATAGAGAATTTTATAATAAATATATAAAAATAACTCATTAATATTTAAAATAATAATAAATAATTATATTATAAAGAATAAAAGTAAATAATAATATAGACACAAAAAATCTATTTATATATAATTATAACCGATTAATAGAAAAAAAAACAGATATGTTTTAAACATATTTATATGTTAAAAAATAATAATTATCGACAAGAAAATCCGATCTATGTATAATTATAGATTAATTTCTAACTTTAAATTAAATACTAGTTTAATAGTAACCAAAAGTTTCTTAGTTAACCTCTCCTATGGTGACAAATGAATTTTGTGGTATCTGACACGAGGAGTAACTCGATACATTCTTTTAACCAGAACATCTCATCGGTGCATTGGATTCTTGTAGGAAGAAAACAACATCAAACATTTTGCATGTGTATTGCTGCAAACTGCAGTAACAAGGAATTTCATAACCTGACAAAGAAGAATTATCTAGGAACAATGAACAACAAAAGTGTCAATGTTTTATGTCAGTGTCTTCGGTTGGCCATGCCTGTAACTTATAACAATAAATCTGTGACACTTTCTATACAAGCCCCAAAGTTTTTTTTTATTTTATTATTATTTTATTTTAGAGTTTCCCTATTAAAATATTATTTTTACAGTAGAACTTCTCTTTAAGAATAAATTATTTTAGTTAAGTGCAAACTTGAAGAAAAGGAGATTCTGTGCTCATGAAGAAAAAGTAAAATAAAATAATTTTTTTATACATTTTCGCTTGCATTTATTAGAATTAATTGTTAAAATTTTTAAGAATTAAGAATTAATTACCACCTCAGATCTGAGAAGAGCATGAACCAGACTAATAATTCTTCTTTTTCTTCTCTAGTCATCATAGTTTATGAAAACAACAAGAGCATCAGATCTGTAAAGAACGTGTGTGTGTATATAGCAAGATTAATAATCATAAAAAGTTTTAAAATAACTAAAAAAGAAAATTACATATTCTGTTATTAATTGATTTTATCCTTTAGGTTCAACCCGTCTTGTTTCAAACTTCAATTCAGACTAAAAATTTTATAGTTAAATTAAATTCATTTTTTTCTTGACACAAATATCTTTTAAGAGAAAACATTGGAGAATAGTACATTTTGAAATTTCTCATTTAGTATTATCCTTATGTTCAAAACTATTTCATGTACTAAATATAAGTCAAATCAAGATATCTTTAAACACATTAATGCAATGATTATATAATATGTTTGAAAATATTATGTTAGGAAAAGTTTCGTATCATTTAGATAATTTGGAGTAGATTTAATAATTGTATAATAGATTTTAAATTCATAATATTTCTGATTCTAAATTAAAGATACTTTAAGTTTGTATTTGATTTTTTTTATTCTTATTTCTTATATTTTTGTAATAAGATCATTGTTAGGTTTGGATTAAACTATATTTTGAAGAATGTAGGTATATTCGGAATTAAAGAGTATGAAAAAATTGTTTCCGTGTTTTTTTTATTTTTTATTTCTCTATTATTCTTGAGAATTTTCCCAGTATACTTATAGTTATATTCCAAAATATAGGAGATGATTTTCAAATTTTAGAGTATTTAATGTGTCTTTTTGTTATCCGTTTCTTATCTATAAATCCAAAATTATTATGGACACTTGTGTTTTTTAGGAATTGAAACACTCATGTATGTTGTCTTTATTTCCCAAAGTTTTAATCATTCACAAGTACATGAACAAAGGAATCCATCCAAGAAATTGGAGAAGGAGTTACTAGAGTTAAAACTAAAAAATCAAATCACAAATAATTCATAAAAGAAGTATAACAACTACAAAGGAAGGATTACTACAATGATGACAAACGGACTTTGAAGAAAATATTTGAAATAATTGCGTTCTTAGAGTAGGAAATCCTTGTGTACATAAAAAAATAAGTCATTATCTTTCTTTAGTATTTCTACAACTTTGAGTTTTTAATTTGGTCCCAAGATCATGATAAATAGGAAATGATGCTAGCTTCCTAAAATAACCTAACTTATGCTTGTGTACAACTTAATTTACCTCGGGAAACAAACCTATTTTATCTTCTTTAGTTTTCATTATAACTCATTCATTGAAATCAATATACATTGTAGATTGTTTTCACTCCAAAATTTGGAGAGTTTTCCTTATAGGTATGATAATAAAAGTCTACTTATTATTGATTATTAGCTTAAATTAGCGTATGAATTTGAATCTTGTTTATCCTTTTAAGAATCTAAGAAATTATGTTTTGTTGATAAAACTTTATTGATGGAAAAAATATAAAAATAATTTCATAATGAATATAGAGTTTTTTTAATCGATGGATCTTAATGTCGGTAATAGATTTGTTTGTGAAATATACACCAAAATGTTTGTCTTAGTCTTTTACTATTTATAACAAAATTCGCTGATTTAATTTAATCTATAATAATACATAAAAAAATTATCTCTTTTGTGGTTATATTTTAAAATACCAATTTTACTCTTTAAAATATAATTGTTTATTAAAGTTTTTAAAATTGATCGTTATTTTTACAATTTTTTTTTATAAAATCGTCTATCTTTTTTTCTCTATTCATCAACAATTATTCTATCATCTTTTCTGATATATTTCACTTTATTTTTAAAAAATATAATTTTATTTTATATATTAACTTAATAATATTATATTATTACCACCTACTAATATAATATCACGTATATTTAAAAAATGCATACACGCATACGCGATAACGCCTGTGAGTATACTAGTATTTTTAACGTCAGTTGGTAAATCATTTGGTAAAATTCACTGACAAATTTATTGGTAATTGAATTTTTTAAAATTGGTTGTGATTAAATTTTTTAAAAATTTGTTGATAACTGATTTTTTTTTTATAAATTTGTTGATACATTGTTTGCTTGGCCATGCTTTATATGACAACATAAAATAGTACTAATTTGCGCATTATCCGTTTTACAATAGAAAAGAGAAATAATGGGTAAGAGAGTGCCCCGTGAAGATAGTAAGGTGCAATTTCAATTTGAGGGGACTTCTCCCTACACCTCCAACAATCTCTCCTGTACCCCCAAAATCAAATTTATTTTCATATTTACCCATGATAAAAAATAAGAGTTACTATCTCTTTTTCACCGCATACCCCTGCACCCCCAAAACCGCCCTCACCCTCTGCACCCCCAAAACCGCCCTCACCCTCTGCACCCCCAAAACGCACCCCATCTTCTCCATTTGCCCAGTTAAGTAATGTTATTATACTTTAATTGATTTTAGGAATGGTTGTTTGTATATTTTAATTGATTTTAGCAATAGATTACAAGATCTGTTTCATCAAAATTGAGAAACGGTCTTCGTTTTAAGAGTGCACCGAAACGACTTTCCAAATCCGTTTCAAACATGCTTGAAACGGAACACACATTCCGTTTAGGTTTTTTTTTTTGTTTTTTTGTCCGAAACGGAATGTGAAATCCGTTTTGCAGAAAGCTGAAACGGAATACACAATCCGTTTCTTTTTTTTTTTTTTTTATTTTTTTTTAAAACGTTTCT
>Ga0214544_1003081_pt1 | contig 34838 bp, 27 predicted proteins | sample CNSS3metaG_FD_160074 | JGI IMG/M metagenome (GOLD analysis project Ga0214544, IMG submission 160074) | Root nodule microbial communities from cowpea collected in UCLA plant growth center, Los Angeles, California, USA - CNSS3 | ecosystem: Host-associated > Plants > Roots > Nodule | place: USA...
GCTGGGGGCATGTGGCTGGTGCCGAGACCATCATCGCGATGCTGAACGAAACGTTGATCGAGGTGGAGCAGCTTTATTGCCGCGGCGCGTCGGCCAACGAAGACTGCTTGCTTTCCCGTTTTCGGAAATCGACTACCTAGTTTAGATGGAGACACTATGCGCATCTGTGGAATCAAGTTGACCCATGACGGGGCTATCGCCCTTGTCGAGGATGGACGGCTCGTCTTCTGCATTGAGCAGGAGAAGCGGAACAACAATCCGCGATATCAAGAAATCGATAATCTCGATGCTGTTGTGGCCGCTCTGGCGGAAAACGGGCTCAATGCGCGAGATGTTGATCAGTTTGTTATCGACGGCTGGGACGGTGAGGTCGAGTCGCAGTTCCAGGTCCTCAGTGGGGCGACGCCTCTTATCCTCAGAGGCGCGCCCTACGTTGAGCGCCATGCCGAGGGACTTCTCGATTGGGTCGGCGGTTCCGGCCTCACACTTGGTGATCGGGCTTTTAACTACAGAAGTTATCCGCATGTGACGAGCCATGTGGCCTCTGCATACTGCACCAGCCCCTTTGCCAAGTCCGGAGAACCTGCGCTTTGCTTGGTGTGGGACGGCTGCATATTTCCGCGGCTCTACCATGTAGAAGGCAAGCGAGCCCGCTTCGTCAAATCTTTGTTCCCGGTGACAGGTCAGGCCTACGCTGCCGCGGGCCATTACTTCGGCCCCTACAAGCAGACGAGCCGCGGGGGTTGGGACCTCGGCGTTGCCGGCAAGCTGATGGCCTTTATCGCACTGGGGTCAGTTAACGAACGCATCGTTGCTGTGTTTCAGAAGCTCTACGAAGAACACTTTGCCGGCGATACGGCGCTTGCCTGCACCTTCCGCGCAAATATCAACAACTCGGAATCCTCACTTGCGGCCGTGCACGATTTTTTCGCTGCCAGCGCACTCCAATTGGGCGCAGAGGCGCCCGAAGATGTGCTTGCATCGTCTCATTTTTTTCTCGAACGTCTCCTCGTCAACGAAATGGCGAACGCCTTGCAGCACCATCGGCTTCCGGGAGCACGCAATCTGTGCATAGCTGGCGGCTGTGGACTGAATATCAAATGGAACAGTGCGCTGCGCGAGACAGGCCTGTTCGATTCGGTCTGGGTACCGCCCTTTCCTAATGACAGCGGCTCTGCGATCGGTGCAGCTTGCTGTGAAATAGTGGCACAGCAAGGGTTCGTGCCGTTAGACTGGTCAGTCTACAACGGCCCGAGCCTGCAAGCAGGCGATGTACCGGCCGGATGGCACGCTAGCCCGTGCAGCGTCTCGGAACTTGCGGCCACCCTCGCCAGCAACAAACCCGTGGTTTTCCTTTCCGGACGCAGTGAGCTTGGACCACGGGCATTGGGAGGAAGAAGCATTCTGGCAGCTGCGACCTCGCCGGAAATGAAAGATCATCTCAACGAAATCAAATTCCGCGAACACTTCCGGCCAGTTGCGCCGATATGCCTGGAAGACCGTGCGCCGGATATATTTAGTCCAGGAACGCCCGACCCATACATGTTGTTCGATCACCAGACGAAGATGGCGTGGCAGGACAAAGTTCCTGCTGTTGTACATCTTGACGGATCTGCGCGGCTGCAAACCATTCCCAGGAACTCTCAGCATAAGGTCGCCGAGGTGCTCGTCGAATATGAAAAGCTCACGGGCATTCCGTTGCTTTGCAACACAAGTGCCAATTACCATGGGCGTGGCTTCTTCCCGAGTGCAGCCGCAGCCTGCGAGTGGGGACGCGTTGAACACGTATGGTGTGACGGCATGCTATACAGGAAAACGCAAGCCACCGAGTAATCCGATCGGCGCGGCCTTCGCGCAAGATAAGTGTATGTCTAATGCGTTCCGACCATGAGGTTGCTGCTCCCCGGCGAAAGGGTCACTCTTCCACTGGGGAGCAGCAAACTCATGGACGGAATCTATAAGTTGAATTTCCGTTCGCCACTTTCGTTTTATCCAAACGCTCATGCAGTATCATTGCGGCGTCAGTTCCTGTAAGCGCCCCTGGTGCGAGCAGGCCTGTGACGCTGGCTGGGTGGTAAAACGCTTGTCCGCGGCGCGCCGCCCCGCTGACCACCGAGGTTGCAGCCCAAGCGTATTCTTCAGCCAGTCTCAGGATAAATACGAACCCGTGAGCGACCGTCCTCTTCCAGCAACTCGGCCCTATAAGGCACGTCGCGGATGTTGATATACGTCGGGCGCCCGGCTTCCGGCATGAGGTGCTCCCCCTCTAGTGCACGGACAAGGTAAGTCGGGAGCCAGCGTTCGCGGTGCTGCCATCCCCCGCGGATAAGAAATCCAAGGTCCGCTATGGGCTGACGGGATGGCCCAGCTTCATTCATCGGCCCCGCGCGCGGATGATGGATGAGACGAACGTCCCTGCGGCCTCCCGGTCCCAAGGTTATCGAGTAACGCTCACGGTTGATATCGACCTGTCTTGGACCGAACTGGTTTGGCAGTAGATTGATGTTTCCAGTACGTCGATCACGACATCCGAGGCCGGTTGGGAGCCGTGGCGCCAATTCTCGCCAATGATAGGTCCGATATCCGGAATCTCCTGAGGGGTCCCCGATGGCCCGACGAGCGACGGCGGTCTGGCGAAGTCGGGCGCCGGCGCATAATGAGCATCGTCACGCAATTCATACGGCGTGGGCGGAGGCAAATTAATCATCGGCTCAAGACCGCCGTAAATATCTGAGGACGGACGCCTTGCAGACGATGGTGACGCAGGTTCTTGCATCTGCTCCCCAAACCAGGCCCAAGCGCCAGCGCTCGGGGTGGCTGGGGTAGCCGGAAGATCCTGCAGCGTGCCCGGCTGCGGGCTAAGCTGTGGCCTGAACGAGGACGATGCGGAGTCTTGCATCTGCTCCCTCAACCAATCCCTAGCGTCCGCGCTCGGGGTAACTGGCGTTGCCGGAAGATCCCGAAGCGAGCCCGGCTGAGGGCCAGGCTGTGGCCTGAAGGAGGATGACGCGGGTTCTTGCATCTGCTCCCTAAGCCAACCCCAAGCCCCCTCGCTTGGGGTAGCTGGCGTCGAGGGAAGCTCCTGCGGCCAAGGAGGCTGCCGAGCGCCTGCCCCGGAGAGCGGGCGCGCGCCCCCAGGAGAGGGCAAACCTAGCGCTCTATTCGCCTCGAGAACTTGCTGGTATCGCCGAAGCCTGAGCAAATCGGCATTGATTTTGGTGTCCGCGGTTTGATCCTCATACTGCCCAATATCTCTGGCCAGCTCATCGTCGTTGAGTCGGCCAGCCATGGCTCCCCTATCGCCATTTTTTTGCAGCCATTCACTCAACCTGTAAAGACGGCGCGCCTGTCTATCGACAGTCTGTGGCTCAATCCTGCATGTTGCCTTTTCCGCCGCGGCCCACATGTCGATGAGGGTCGCGTCTGCCGGATAAGGAACAAGGCGGCGGATATCGGCTGACAACGCCCTTCCGGCGCCGACGTCCCGGAGCTTTTTCAATGCCGCTTTGATGCGCCTGCTGCGATCGCTCGCGTAAGTTTCCACATCGTCATCCAACCCAGCTGCCAACTCGGGGTTGTCAATTCGAGCCGCGATTGATGGCCTCCCGTTCTCACTGAGCCGGGCGCTGAAATTGCGCAGATCCGCTATCGCATTTTTGACGGTGCCTTCTTTGACGGTGCCGTCGTCCGGGTTGGGCCTGGCCTTGGTTTTGAACTCCTCAAACAGCGCCTCATCGTCCGCAGGGACTCCGCGTGTTCGGCCGGGCTGCTTGGCGTGATCCACGCGGAATTTCGTTGAAAGGATCTCTTGTTGCACCGCCGAGCCGGATGGCTTTTCGCTGCGACTGGTCCCAAACGCCTTTCGAACCCCTGACTTGATACTGTTCCACAGTTTGCGATGTTTGCTGCTCTTCGTCTCAATCGCGGGCCGCTCTCCAGATGACAAGGTGTAGCGCGCGCTGCTGAACAGATCATCCCGCAAATTGGACTGCGGCGGTACTTGGGCCGCATCTCCAAAGTGAGCGCGGGGGAGATCAACGCTGTGGCGCGTGCTGTTGAACGGGTTATCTCCCAGCCGAGAGTGTGGCGGCATCCGCATCGAACTGCGTGGATTGGCGCGCCGGCCTTCACCGTCCTCTGCGGGACTCTCATCAGGCGAACTAGTAGACCCTGCGGAGCTCTCATCGGACGAATTGAGTTGCAACTCATTCATCTGTTGTTCAAAGCTTGCTTGCTGACTCGTATTGCCCGGTTGCTGCCCCCTCCGCGACTGTCGATAGTACGCGTTGGCGAATCCTTCCACATCAAAATCAAACAGGTTGAAATTGCTATTCGTTCGCTCCGCACCTTACATCCCATTGCAAAGCTCGTATCTGGCCCACGGTAAGGTGACCTGAGTAAAAGCGGCAGAGCCTTCGGCCGAGAGTTCGATGTCGAAGCCAGAGGCCAGCAGACATCAATCATCATCTGCCGGCCGAGACCGCTGCCGCCCCTTCCGATTATTCCGAGATCAAGCAATTTGATGTTCTTTTTCCTTACGACGGATCGTGCCGCCGTCCAGGTATCGAGGCTCTCATGCTAAGAGAGTTACCTGTTGAGAAACTGACGAGTCTCAGAAGGTTTCAATACGCAAATGGCGACATGCGATCGGATCAAAACTAAAAAGGTTCCTGTATCACGGGAATTCTCCACATGTGGAACCCAGCTCAACACGACAGAGCTGTAGCATCGCCATCAGCTTGGCTGGGCTGCAATTCAAATGCGGGCCGTTAGTGCACTCAATTGAGACGACGGTTTCGTGCACCTAAGCATTTATGCTCTCCCCGAGGCCTTCTGCCGACGCCCTCGTCCCCTGCCCCAGTTGAACATGCAGGACGGCGATCTCCTTTAGCGCTGTATAAAGTTCGTCTCGGGTGGGCCCACCCAAGCAAAGGCGAATGCCGCTTTGATCATTTCCGTCCGACAGAGAGACCGCAGGATCGGTGACCATTATCCCGCGTTCGCGGGCTGCGCTGGCGAGCGCGACCGCCGCAGAGTGGCGCATCGACAGAAACATGTGGTACCCGCTGCCGATCCACGCATCGCCTATAGAGGCGAAGATTGAAGCTGCTAGCTTGTTTCGAACAATCGCTTCCGCGCTCATGGATTTCGAGATATGTGACGCCACCCCATCCGCTATCCATTTGTGGACGACAAGTCTGGATATTGGGGAGTCGGTCGCACCCTGCGCTCGAAGCACGCGCACCAGATTATCCAGCTGATGAGACGGAGCAATCAGAACTCCAAGGCGCAGCCCCGGTGTGAGCAGCTTGGAGAAGCTGTTTATGTAGTAGGTTCGTTCAGGCGCCAGATCGAGAAAGCAAATGCGATCACGCGCAGCGAAGGCTGCGTACACGTCGTCTTCGACTATCAATATATCTTGGCGCCGGCAAATAGCGGCAATGTCCTTGATCCGTGACCGCGACATCGTCCTGCCGGTTGGATTCTGCGCAGTCGGGTTGATGAACAACACGAGGCGCTTCTTCGTCGAGGCGACCTCGCATGCGATCCGCTCGAGGGCGTCTGGTAGGAGGCCTTCTCGATCAGCCTCAATGCCGACCAAATCAATGCCGAGCAAATGTGCAATCCTCACGAGCCCCGGAAACGGCAACTCGTCCGTACCTAAGCAAATGTTCGGTGCGACCAGTGCGGTCAGTACCGTCGAAAGCGCATGTTGACCGCCATTGCAAAAGATCATGCGTTCGGCGTCGGCCGAGGTGCAGTAGTGCTGAAGCCATCCAGCAACCGCCATACGATGATCGAGGGTTCCCTTCGGAAAAGTACATGCTGCGAAGGTGTCCGCGTCCATGGTCGTCGCAAGCGAGGCCAACGTCCCGCTCAGCAATTGTTCCGAAATGACGTTCGGAGGCACGTTCAAGCTCAGATCGACCACTTTTCTTGTAGTCAGAATCTTGTTCGTCGCGAACATTCCGCGTCCGTGGAAAGGTGAGGCTAGGCCTTGGCGGGCCAAGAGCCCGTAGGCCTTCGTCACCGTGCCTAACCCCACTCCCAGTCGGTAGCTCAGGTCCCGCTGCGCCGGCAGGCGGGATCCGGGAGCGATTGTCCCATTGACCAGATCCTCCGCGATTGCGGCCGCCAGGCGTTGGTACACTGGCTCATCGCCAGGTGCGATCCAAGGCTCCCAAGGTGATTTCATCAGCATGCAGATATCCAAAAAGTGTCACGCGACACAATAAGTGTGGCGTCCATCGTGTCTTCCGGTGTAGCTTCCGCACTTGTTTGGCAAGTAACGAATCGTAACAGGCAATCAGAATCGACAAATATATTGTCCCGTTGCAGTGTGGACGGGGAACTGATGCTACGTCAAGCATGAATTGATCGCTCTCAAAGACTGTCTTTACTAAGAGAAGCTCTGAATTCGCTGAACTTGTCCTAAATAGATAACTCTGAGTGCGATGTTGGGCGAATTAGGAGTGAACGACCGCTTTCGATGCTTGGGTCCACCCCCGTCGGAGAAGATGCAAGTCACGCAAAACGCATTCAAGATTCACCCCTGGAACAGGCGCACTGCGTTTCTACCGTCCGGCAACCGCTAACCAGCCGCATTGTGTCCAAGTGGGTTTCTATGCAAAGCCAAATGAACCACTGCCGCTCCTCAGGGATCACGGCCAGCTCCGGTTTGCTGCGGAGACCAACTTCGCCCACCAGGGCATCGAGCACAAGGAGGTTACACATAGGATTACACAGGAAGGGTATTGAGATGTAGCGGCTCGCTTCTCTCAAGAATTTCGCTTAACGAGCAACGATGGGATTCTTGATCCTATCGATACCAGAAACGCGCTCGCAATCGCCGTGAGTGCTTCGCTCAATGTTCCTATCGAGACGCCAGGATGGCATTTAATTGGACGGTAGCGTTTCCAAATTGCTGAGCATGGGTGGTGAACCGTTCACAGATTATGGGCTATGACCTGCATGTTCGGAGCGCTGACTGCCTTGGCGCTCAATAGCCATGTTCGCTGCCTGCCCTGGGGCAGCAGGCAACCCGCCTACCTCTATTCGGAAAGACCACCAACGTGGTTGACCAAATTGCCGCTGACGACGCGGCTCATCATATGCAGCACGCGGCTTTTCGACAGATAAGTCTGGGTGTCGACGATACCGAGTCAACCCCAGAGCGGACAGCAAATGGCGCCCCCCAGGAAATCTCAGTCCGCGTCGCCTGCCCGCTTCGCTAAAAAGCTGCCGGAAGGTCTGATTTTTAGTACGCGCGACAGATCAACCTGCTCAGAACAAGCCGGCCATACCAGCGGTGAAAGGAACATGCCCGCCCGCCCGGTGGCGGACGCGTATGAACGCGAACTCCCTGAAGAGCCGGATTCCAACCGCACCGACATCGGCCAGCGCCGTTTCGCCGTTGCGACCCACAGTGCCACTTATACAACGGCCTCCCACTGGCCCCAAAACAACCGGACTGGCACAGCTCTTGCTAAATCAGACTGGCACAGATCTTGCTAAGAAGAGAGGCGAAGCGGTTGATTCTAAACGCTTCCAATAACGTTTAACGAGGCTTTCGAAGAGGCAACCATGCTCGGTACATTTCTGAACAGCTTGATGATGGCGATGGCTATGGTCACCATGACGGCTCCCGCCCCGCCCAAAATGACCACCGTCGCCGCGGCGATCGACTCCAACCCCAACAAAGCCTCGAAGGATGCCGCCGATCCTCGCGCCTATCTGAACGAGATCGACGGCGACAAGGCGATGACCTGGGTCGAGGCGCATAACCTTTCGACGATCGATAAGCTGTCGAAAGATTCGCGTTACCGCGAATACCAGGCCGACGCTCTGAATATCCTACAGGCCACCGACCGCATTGCTTCGCCCAGTTTCGCGCGCGAGGGGATGATCGACAACTTTTGGCAGGACGGCACGCACGTGCAGGGTCTGTGGCGGCGTACGACCTGGGAATCCTACAGGTCCGGCAACCCGCAATGGCGCACAATTCTCGACGTCGATGCGCTGTCCAAGGCAGAGGGCAAAACCTGGGTATTGGAAGGCGGGGACTGCCTGCCGTCCGCCAGCAATCTCTGCCTGATCCGGCTGTCCGACGGCGGCAAGGATGCGGTTGTGGTGCGCGAATTCGACATTGCCAAGGGTGAATTCATTAAGGAAGGCTTCGTCCTACCCGAAGGCAAGCAGTCGGTGACCTGGGTGGACGAGAACACCATCTACGTGACCCGGGAATGGACGCCGGGCGAAGTGACCTCTTCTGGCTATCCCTACGTCACCAAGGTAGTGAAGCGCGGCCAGAGCTTGGATCAGGCGGCCGAGATTTTCCGCGGCCAAAAAAAGGACGTCTCGGCTGAACGCGGCGTGCTGCGCGACATTGATGGCAAGTATGTGATGGACACCTCGTATCGCGGCCTCGACTTCTTCAATACCGAACTAGCCTTTTACCCAAACGGCCACACCGATACCCACAAGGTGGTCCTGCCCCTGCCGACCACGGCCGCCTTTAGCGGCTACTATAAGGGCCAGGCAATCTATTGGTTGAAGTCTGACTGGACCTCGGCCAAAGGCACCGTCTTCCACAGTGGCGCGATTATCGCTTTCGATCTCAAGGCGGCGCTCGCCGATCCAGCGCACGTTGAACCGCTTGTGCTGTTCATGCCAAACGAGCATCAATCTGTCGCAGGGACTACCCAGACCAAGAACCGTCTCGTGCTGTCGATCCTGTCAAATGTCACCAGCGAGGTCCGCAGCTTCGATTTCGGCAACGGCGGCTGGACGTCTTTTAAGTTGGCTCTGCCGGAAAATTCGACCCTCTCCCTGACGTCTAGCGACGATGAGAGCGATCATCTGTTCGTCTTCTCAGAAGGGTTCCTCGAACCTTCAACTCTCTTTTGCGCCGATGCTGTAACGGGCCAAGTCGAGAAGATCAATTCGGCCCCGGAACGCTTTGATGCCGAAAGCCTGCAAGTACAGCAGTTCTGGGCGACCTCAAAGGATGGCACGAAGGTTCCGTACTTCCTCGTAGCGCGCAAGGACGTCAAGCTGGACGGCACGAGCCCGACCATCCTCTACGCCTATGGCGGTTTCGAAATCCCAATGCAGCCCAACTATTCGGCGGTGCTTGGCAAGCTATGGCTGGAGAAGGGTGGTGCCTATGCGCTGGCGAATATCCGCGGCGGCGGCGAGTTCGGCCCAAAATGGCACGAGGCCGGTTTGAAGACCAATCGTCAGCGCGTCTATGACGACTTCCAGGCCGTGGCGCAGGACCTGATCGCGAAGAAGGTAACCTCGACAGCGCATCTCGGGATCATGGGGGGGTCGAACGGCGGCCTGCTCATGGGCGTGCAAATGATCCAGCGGCCCGACCTGTGGAACGCGGCCGTGATCCAGGTGCCGCTTCTCGACATGGTCAATTTCAGCCACATGTCGGCAGGAGCCTCCTGGCAGGGCGAATATGGCAGTCCCGACGATCCGGTTGAAGGCGCCTTCCTGCGCTCGATCTCGCCCTATCATAATGTCAGGGCGGGCGTGGCGTATCCGGAACCCTTCTTCGAAACTTCGACAAAGGATGACCGCGTCGGGCCAGTGCACGCGCGCAAGATGGCCGCCCTGTTCGAAGATATGGGCCTGCCCTTCTACTATTATGAAAATATCGAGGGCGGTCACGCCGCCGCCGCCAACCTGCAGGAATCCGCCCGCCGCTACGCGCTTGAATATATCTACATGTCTCAAAAACTCATGGATAACAAGTGAGTCCGCAAAACCTTAGGCCTTGTGGGCGGATCTGAGCAATATGAAGCCGGTGGCGAGGACGACGAAGGGGGCGAAGGTTCGCCTTGTCTTCTCGCAGCGTAGGGCGACGCCCTCCAAGCGCGTGAGCTTGCGCCGGCCCGCTTCTTTTGGCACGACCTTTGTAAAGCGTCTTGGGGAGGAGGGCGGGCTTACCGTCGTCTCGCGCGGCTTGGCGTTGCCTCGCCGGCACGATTGCCGCGGCGCAGCTGAAAAGCATGTTGCCGACGTTTCCTCTGCTCCTCGCTGCCGACAGGCGAACGTTCTAGAAGATCGTACTTGAGCGAATGGTCGGACGAGGTCTTCGCTTGCGACCGTTACCTTCGAGACGATCGGACCCAAGACCAGGATGGCGGATGGCCGTTATGGTTGCAATCCGCGGCGGCAGCGGCGCGGGTTAGACATGGAAGGTTTGATCATCTCCATCACGCGCGGGATACGCGGCTCCTGTCAGTGGAACGATTGAGCGGCGGACCTTGAAAGAGATCTCGCTCGCTTCAGACCTGGATGCGCTCGGAAAAGAGTGAGGCGTCGCAGCCGGGAAAGCTGAGGAATCGGCTGCTCTAACCCGAGCCAGTGTCGGCCGGCTGGCATTGGCGCGTCAGCCAGTCGGCAAAGGCGCGGGCGAGTCGCCGCTGGCTTCCGGATTTTGGATAGGCGAGATAGTGGCCGATATAACGGTTGTCACGACAGATCCGATGCAGAGGACGGACCAGTTTGCCACTTTCCAGTTCGCGCCTGGCCAGCACGTCTGACTCGAGCGCGATGCCGAGCCCGTTGACGGCGGCATCAACCGCAAGGAAGCTCCGGTCAAAACTCATCGATGGTGGCGGCGGTGGTCCAAGGTCATTGGCTTCGAACCAGTCGATCCATTGGATACGCTTGAGATCGCTTCGGATCAACGGTTGGTGGAAGAAGTCGCGCGGCGATCTGATCAGGCGGGCGATTTCCGGTGAACATAGCGGCGAGACGATCTCTTCGGAAAGCGGGATGACGATCAGGTCGTCACGGTTCATCGGCTCGCCATAGACGATATCGGCATCGAAAAGCCCGTCGACAAAGCGGGCATAGGTCGTGCTCGCCGCTACGCGAACCTCGATGCCCGGGTTCTCCTTCAGGAACTGCGGAAGACGTGGCGACAGCACTTGCGCCGCGAAGCTCGGCGCACAGTGGAGGCGCAACAGCTGTGCCTTGTTGGATGAAATCTGTTCAACACCGCGCCGCAATTCCTCGAAGGCATTCGACGCATGATTGAGCAGCGTCTGCCCCGCGAGCGTGAGCGAAACGCTGCGCGTCGTTCGCTCGAACAAGGCGACGCCAAGATCCCGCTCCAGACGCACGATCGCATGGCTGACGGCACTCGGCGAGAGGTTCAACTCCTCCGCGGCTGCCCGGAAGGAGCAGAGCCTTGCGGCCGCTTCGAAGATGCGCATGGCGGAGAGTGAAGTCATCTGCAGCATCGGATTAGTGAACCAGATTCACCTATAGATGTAAACTTGGCGTTTGATAGCAGGCTCTCGCTGGGCCAGAACTTCTCTACGAGGACAGGCGGCAGGCCTGAAGGGAGAAGCCGAATGCCGGTCAACCGGTGTCGGGAGGAGAGACTAAATGCTTTTGAAGGGAAAGACCGCGGTCATTTCTGGCGCGGCGAGCAAGCGCGGTATTGGCCGGGCAACGGCGGAGCTTTTTGCATCGCATGGCGCGTGGGTCGCCATTCTTGACATCAACGCCGATGAGGCAAAGGCTGCAGCGGGCGACTTGCCGGCGGTCGAACAAGGCGCGCATATCGGCCTACGCTGCGACGTGGCCGATCGTGCCTCCTGCGCATCTGCTGCAGCCGAGGTATTGAGCGCCTTCGGGCTGGCAAACATTCTCATCAACAATGCCGGCATCACCCAGCCGGTAAAGACTCTGGATATCTCTGACGCGGACTGGCAGCGCATCGTCGCCGTCAACATGACAGGCGTGCTTAATCTCAGCCAGGTCTTCATACCCAGCATGCGTGCACATGGCGGCGGTTCGATTGCCTGCATGTCGTCGGTATCAGCGCAGCGTGGCGGCGGCATTTTCGGCGGCCCCCACTATTCGGCGGCCAAGGCCGGCGTGCTCGGGCTCGCCAAGGCCATGGCCCGGGAGTTCGGCCCCGACAGCATTCGTGTCAATTGCGTGACACCGGGGCTCATTCAGACTGACATCACCGGCGACAAGCTGTCGGCCGAGATGCGCGCCGACATCATCAAGGGCATTCCGCTCAGCCGGTTGGGCGACGCGCGCGACGTGGCCAACATCTACCTCTTTCTCGCATCCGATCTCTCCGCCTACGTCACCGGTGCGGTCATCGACGTCAATGGCGGCATGCTGATCCACTGATCCGCGCGCGAAGAGTTTGACAAGGACAGGAAAAGCATGGCCCAGATCGGTCACAACATCAGTCTTCCCGAACGGGCCCGCCGGATTCGTCGCCATGCCCTGCGCATGGGCGAAGTTCAGGGCCAAGGCTATATCGCACAGGCGCTCGGCATCGCAGACGTTCTCGCGGTCGCCTATTTCCATGCGACGTCCTACCGTCCGGAGGATCCCGAATGGGAGGGCCGGGACCGCTTCCTGTTGTCGATCGGCCACTATGCCATCGCGCTCTATGCGGCCCTGATCGAGTCGAAGATCATTCCCGAGGATGAACTCGAAACCTATGGCACCGATGACAGCCGCCTGCCGATGTCCGGCATGGCCGCCTACACGCCGGGCATGGAGATTACCGGAGGATCGCTGGGCCACGGCCTCGGCATCGCCGTCGGCATGTCGCTCGCGCTGAAGCGCAAGGGTTCGCGGTCATTCGTCTGCAACCTCTTCTCCGATGGTGAACTTGACGAGGGATCGACCTGGGAAGCGGCGATGTCTGCCGGTTCCTACAAGCTCGACAACCTGATCGGCATCGTCGACGTCAATCAGATGCAGGCGGACGGCCCGTCGCTCGGGGTCCTTAACTTCGAGCCTCTCGGTCCGAAGTTCGAGGCCTTCGGCTGGTTCGTCCAGCGCGTCGATGGCAACGACATCGATGCGCTCGTCGACGCTTTCGACAAGGCTCGCCAGCATCCGGACCCGCAGCCCAGAATCATCATTTGCGATACGAAGATGGCCAAGGGCGTGCCTTTCCTTGAAGCGCGTGAGCGCAACCATTTCCTCCGCGTCGAACCGCAGGAATGGGCCGAGGCGATCCGGATCATCGACGCGGGAGTAACGGCATGAGACGCTCGAAATACGAACGCCCCGCCCATCTGATCGACAATGCGGAGAGACCCCGACTGACCACGTCGGCGATGATCGCTTCCATTGCCGGCGCCGACCAGCCGACCCGTCCGGCGCCTTTCGGACACGCGCTTTCAGCCTTGGCGGAAAAGGACGACCGGGTTGTCGGTCTTTCGGCCGATCTCGCCAAATACACCGATCTGCATGTCTTCCGGGCGGCCCATCCCGATCGCTTCTACCAGATGGGAATGGCCGAGCAGTTGCTGATGATGTCGGCTGCCGGCATGGCGCGCGAAGGCCTGCAGCCCTGGGTGACGACATACGCCGTCTTCGCGTCGCGCCGCGCCTATGACTTCATCTGCCTGGCGATCGCCGAGGAGATGCTTGACGTCAAGATCGTCTGCGCACTGCCGGGACTGACCACGGGCTATGGCCCGAGCCATCAGGCGACCGAGGACATCGCCATGTTCCGCGGCATGCCGAACCTCACCATCATCGACCCTTGCGATGCCAGCGAGATCGAACAGGCAGTACCGGCCATCGCCGCACATCGTGGTCCGGTCTATATGCGGCTTCTGCGCGGCAATGTTCCCCTCGTGCTTGAGGAATACGGCTACCGGTTCGAACTGGGCAAGGCGAAGCTGCTGCGCGACGGCAGGGACACGCTGATCATTTCGTCGGGCCTGATGACCATGCGCGCGCTCGAAGCGGCCAAGGAACTCCGCAAGGACGGGATCGACGCCGGCGTGCTGCATGTTCCCACCATCAAGCCGCTCGATGAGGCCACGATCCTTGCCGAATGCACGAAGCAGGGGCGGCTCGTCGTCGTCGCCGAGAACCATACTGTCATCGGCGGTCTCGGAGAGGCGGTCGCCGCCACCTTGATGCGCTCGAACGTGCGTCCTGCCGCATTCCGGCAGATCGGGCTACCGGACGCCTTCCTTGAAGCGGGCGCCCTGCCGACCCTGCACGACATGTACGGCATATCGACCACGAAAATCGTCACCCGGATCAAGGAGTGGCTCGACGAGTGACGAAAACGGTCACCCGCGCTGGAGGAGCATGGGAGCCGCAACGGTTTCAAAGTGGAGGAGAGACAATGAAGTTCGAGATTACCAGACGCCGCTTCCTGGCCGCGTCGTCGGCCGTGCTCGCGGCCCCTGCGATCGTCACGATGGTCCGGCCCGCGCAGGCCGGCACGACCCTGACCCTCGGCCATGGTGCCGCACCGGGAAATCCGCGAACCGTCGCGGCCGCAAAGTTCGCCGAACTGGTAGCCGAGAAGACAGCCGGTCGCGTGACCATCAATGTGGCCGGCGCGGAAACGCTTGGCAGCGACGCCGCGATGCTGACGAGCCTGCGCACCGGCGCTCTCGATTTCACGGCCAACAGCCAGGGAGCGACATCCGCGCTCGTTCCGGAGCTTGCGGCGCTCGGTCTCCCTTTCCTGTTCGAGAATATGGCAAAGGCGATGCAGGTTCTCGGCGGAGCTGTTGGCGCCGAGCTCGTCAACCGCTTCGAAGCAGTCGGCGTGGTGCCGCTCGATTGGTGGGACAACGGCATACGCCATCTGACCAATTCCAAGCGTAAAGTCGCAGCACCGGCCGACGTGAGCGGAATGAAGATCCGCACGCCGGCGGATCCTATGACGATGGACATCTTTCAGGCCCTTGGTGCGGCGACGGTGCAGATCGCGTTCGGCGAACTCTATGTGGCCCTCCAGCAGGGCGTGGTCGACGGACAGGAGAACCCGCTCGCCAATATCGACAGCTCCAAGCTCTACGAGGTCAACAAGTATGTAAGCCTCACTGGCCACAAATGGGAATCGACGCCGTTCCTGATGTCAAAGGTCGCGCAAGCCCGCCTGGGCAGCGACCTTGAGGCAGTGAAGGCTGCTTCGAAGGAAGCCGGCGAACTCCAGCGCAAGCTTTCTGCCGACAAGGACGCAGAAGTGTTGGCAGCCTTCAAGGGCAATTCCGCGATCGAAGTCACCGAGGTGGACCGGGAAGCCTTTGCCAAGGCGACGGCCTCCGTTGCCGAGAGCTGGAAGAAGAAACCTTTCGGTGATTTCGTCGCCCAGATCGAAGCCGCCGCCAAGGGCTAAGGCCTTTCCTCAACGGGAGCAGCCCATGAAAAGCTTCTTGAATTCCGTAGAAATGACGGCGCGGGCCATTGTTTGGTTCGCCCGGCAGGTCGTCATATTCAGCGGCATCGCGCTCATGGTCTTCATGACCGCGAATGTCGCTGCACGCTTCATGCTGGCCGGTGGAGGCTTTTCATTCGCTCAGGAACTGCCGGTGCTGATCTTCCCCTGGTTCATCCTGGGCGGCATCGTGCTGGCGGCCCATTCCGGCGGCCATATGGCGGTCGAGTGGCTCTACGGCAAACTCCAGGGTGGCGCACGTTCAACTGCATTTGTCATCGCCAATCTCGTAAGCGCGGCGGCATTCCTGGTGCTCGGCTACCAGGCCTACCTCGTTGGCGAGATCGCCGGGATCGAACACAGCCCGGTCCTGCAATTGCCCAACAGCGTCGGGTATTTCGCCCTGTCCATAGGCTCCGTGCTAGTGGCGATCGTCACGCTCGCCGTCGTTCTGCGCGTGCTGCGCCTCGGTTGGGATTACCGGACGAGTACCGAGAGCGGCGAGGTTGCGCTATGACAATCGTGATGATCATCGTCTTCAGCGCGCTGATGATGTTGGCGGTGCCCGTCGGCTACGCCCTTATCATCTCTGCCGGCGTCGCCGTATTGTTCAACGGATACCTGCCGCTTTCGATCGTCGCACAGCAGATCTATGACCAGACCCAATCCTTTCCGATGCTCGCGCTGCCGTTCTTCATGCTGGCCGGCACGCTGATGCTCGGCGGTGAGCTCGGCCGGCAATTGCTGGAGTTGGCATCGCATGCGATGCAGCGCTGGCGGGGCGGACCCCTGTCGACCACCGTCGTTTCTTCCGTCGTGTTTGGCGGGGTCTCCGGTTCTGCGGTGGCCAATGCCAGCGCGCTCGGTTCCGTTCTTATCCCGTGGCAGAAGAAGCATGGCTTTCCGCCGGCGCTCTGCGCCGCCAACAACGCAACCTCGGCAGTCATCGACGTCCTGATCCCGCCATCGATCCCGATGATCCTCTTTTCGCTGGTGAGCGGCGTCAGTGTCGCCAACCTCTTCGTCGCGGGCATCCTCCCGGGCATCCTGATGGCGGCCAGCTTCGTCTTTGTCTGCTGGTTCGTCTCGGTGAGACGCGGTTATGCCACGAAGCCCCCACAGACCAGCATACGGCAGCTCGCCACGCTCGTCCTGAAGAGCCTGCCCGCGGTGCTGCTGCCGGTGCTGATCATCCTCTTCCTGCGGTTTGGCCTCGCCACGCCCACGGAAGTCGCGGTTCTCTCGGTCGTCTATTCTCTCGCGCTCAGCCTCGTCTACTACCGTGACCTGACATGGAAGCGCTTCTGCGACAACGTGGTCGAGGCCGGCATGGCGACTGGCGTGGTGATGCTGGTGATCATGGGCAGTGCCGCTGTGGGTTGGGTCTTGACCTTCGACCAGGCGCCGCAGCAGATGGCTGATTGGGTCGCCGCCAATATTTCGAGCCCGATCGTCATCATCCTGATGATGAACATCCTGATGCTGATCGTCGGCATGCCACTCGACATGCCGCCGGCCATCCTCCTGCTCGGACCCATCTTCGTTCCCCTTGCCGACACGATTGGCCTGGACCGCGTCCAGCTTGGGCTGATGATGGTGATCAACCTTGGCATCGGGCTCTACACCCCGCCGATTGGCACGACGCTCTTCATCTCCTCGTCGATCGCGAAATCGCCGCTCGGCGAGACCACCCGCGAGCTCTGGCCCTACTTCGCCATGGCGATGATGCTCCTGCTTGCGGTGAGCTTCATACCGGCGCTCACGCTCTACTGAGGACAGGACCATGACCGACGACAGCAAGCAATCGTCTGTGTCCGATCACTGACCAAGTCCTATGGCGCAACGTCCGTCCTTAAAGGCGTGGATTTTTCGGTAAAGCGCGGCGAAATTCACGCGCTCCTCGGCGGCAACGGCGCCGGCAAGTCGACACTCATCCGCATCATCACGGGAACGGCAGCCAAGGATGGTGGCGAACTCGTCTTTCGCGACGCCGCCGGCAACATCCTTACCGAGACGGACGGCCGCCGCAAGGTCGCCGTCGTTCACCAGGAACTCGCGCTTCTTCCCCACCTGACCGTTGCTGAGAACATCGCCCTGCCCCATTTCCGCAATGGTTCGCGCCTTTTCGACCGAAGGACGGCCGCCAGCCAGGCGCATGCCGCCTTGTCGATGATCGATCGGGAATTCGCCGGGACCGCGTTGAACCGCCTCGTCGGCGACCTCACCCTCCATGAGGGACAGATGGTGGAGATCGCGCGCGCGCTGTCGTCGGGGGCCGAACTCATCCTCCTGGACGAGCCGACCGCCAATCTTACCGCGGCCGAGACGGAGCGGCTGTTCGGGGTTCTGAGAAGATTGACACGGGAAAATGGCCTCTCAGTCGTCTTTGTCTCGCACCGCATGAAGGAAATTCGCCAGATCGCCCATGTCTGCTCGATCATCCGGGACGGAAGAACCGTGGTGAGGAGCGTGCCGACGGCAGAGCTCACGGATCTCGCCATCATCGAGCATATGGGGCAGGCGCATGCCACGGCAGCTCCCCTGCCCGCGCGAACGGCAGCAACTGGGTCTCGGCCTGGGGAGCCACTGACCATTGCGGAAGAAGGGTTCTCCGTAACGCTCAAGCCCGGGACCATTCTCGGCGTTGCCGGCGCCCCAGCAGGCCCCGAAACCCTGATCGCCGCACTCATTGGTGCCGCATACGAAAAACGCTGGACGGTAGCGCGCCGGATGGCCCGGCCATTTCCGCTCGCCGCGAGAGGCCGCGCGCCTCGGAGCGGGCTTCGTGACCGGCGACCGGTCGCACCGCGGCATCCTCCGTTCCCTGCCGATCATCGAATTCAGCGCCACGTCCGGCTTTTATTCGTGTGCGAGACGGGATTGGCATGCGGCTTTTTTGCACTGCGCGGCGAGGCTCGTCAGCATCTCGCCAGCTTGCCAGCTTAGCGTGCTGCCGGGATCTGTGGAGATGAGGCTAGCGTGGATAATTTTTCGCCAACCAAACTGGCGGCTTCGATGCAGGTGCAGCACGCCGTCCCGGACGCTCAGCAAGCTGGCCAGGCGCAAGCCGCCTTTGAGCAGCAATTCGCGGGCGCGCGAGAGGCTACAGTCGTCGATGAGGCCGCACCTGAGGCGCCGCCCCCTCAGCGGCCTAAAGATATCCGGAGCATCATAAGGAGGGCGGTCCAGGCAGAGGCGGCGCGGCGGAATCTGAGCCTGCAAACCGTCCGGGCTTATGCTAGCGCGCTTCATAAGCTGGAAAAAGATCTCAGCTCTGGGGGTGAAACGATTGCCACGCTGGACCACAATTCTCTGGTAGCTCGTGCTGAAAAGTTCTTCTCGCGCGACTCGGCAATGGCTCCCGCGCTAACGGCGCTTCATAGGTATCGCAATCCCCGCCGATATGTTGTTCCCTCTGCGATAGGTGGCGGCCCCGTCAACGAGGCCGCGCCTCCAGCTGACAACTATCCTCATCTGTCTAAGTTAGACCGGGGTCTTATCGATAATGCAGTCCGGCATTTTGGCCGCAGCCTACAAGGAAGTACCGCTTACAAATATGGCCGGGCGCTTCGCACCTTGGGAAATGATCTGGGATCACTAGGCAAGGCGATCGACAGGCTTGATCACGCCGCTTTGGTCCTGCATGCGAAAACGCCCTTTCCTGGGGATGGGCATTTGCTCTCGGCATTGAGCGCGCTGCGGAAGTATCGTGAGCCTGATCCTTTGCCTGATGGGCGACATGACTTTCCCTCTGAAGAGGATGCGATCCTGATTGACGGCGCAGTCCAGGCAGCTGCTGCCCGTCGGGAGCGCGCTTCCGCCGCGGAAGGCCCTCCGCCAGGGGGCGATGATCTGGCCTTCTCGCCGCTCTTAAGCGTCGACCCAGAGGAGCTTCGACGACTGCTGGATGACGAGTAACCAGCGGGCGGAGATCATGACCGATGCGCCCATTCGCGGAGTCCGATGGACATGATCTTCCACGGCTGGTCGACGAGCTTGTTCCACGCGGCGCAGCAATGGGTGACGATATCGCCGTAGTCCTTGAAGATGCGGTTCGAAAGCCAGTTGTCGCGCATGAACTGCCAGACATTCTCCACGGGGTTCAGTTCCGGTGACCGCGGTGGCAGGAACATCAGGGTGATGTTGTCCGGCACCTTGAGTTTCGGCGTGACATGCCATCCGGCCTCATCGAGGAGAAGCACGGCATGGGCGCCGTCATCGACGGCCTGGCTGATTTCGGCGAGGTGCTCCTGCATGGCTTCGGTGTCGCACCAGGGCAGCACGAGGCCCGCGCCTTTGCCCTTCTTGGGACAGATGGCGCCGAAGATGTAGGCCCACATGGTTCGCTGGTACGCGGGTGCGGATGGCCTGGTTCCGCGACGCGCCCAGCGCCGCGTGATCTTGTTCTTCTCGCCTATGCGCGCTTCGTCGGCCCACCAGAGTTCGATATCCGTACCCTGCGGGAGCTTGGCTCTCTTCTGCGAGCGCGGCGGGGAAGTCTTTTTAAAAGCGGCTGCTTCGAGCTCGTTCTGAGCGTAGTGGCGCGGACGGGCCGACAGCTTGGCGAAGCCGAGCGCCTTCAACTCACGCCCGACCGTCGTCTCATCGATCGAGACGCGGAATTCCTGGAATATCCACTGCACCAAATCCTTGCGCCGCCAGCGGACGACACCGTGGATCGCGGGGATCGGGCCACTCTCGACGATCTTCACCAGCGCCTGGCGCTGCGCGTCGTTCAACTTCGCCCGACCGCCGGGCGCCTTGCCGTTCACCAGCCCGTCGGGCCGCGTTCGTTGAAGCGCAGCACCCAGTCCCGCACGATCTGCAGCGTCACGCTGCCGATCCGCGCCGCATCTGAGCGCGAGCCGCCGTCGTAGTTCGTGGCAAGAGCCAACAACCGCCGCGCCTGATTGGCATCCTTCGTCTGCCGTGCAAGCTGCCGAAGCCCCGTACCGTCGAAATCATCCCGCAACAAAACCGCCGAACCCATCGCAAACCTCCCGTTTGCAGCATGGATGCTTCGGTAAGCTCGCGGATGCGGGTGCGCGAATTTGACGGCTCCGACCATGCCGACCTTGAGCACGAAATTGCGCAACAGCCCGCGGATGTCGTTGTCGATGGCAATCGCCTTTTCCTGTAAGAGCTTGCGCGCCGTCAGCAAGGCCCGGCGTTTCTGGCTCGGCAGCGTCTTGACATGCACCGGGCGGGACAGGTTGACCCGCATCATCTGGGCAATGCCTCGGGCGTCAATGCGGTCGGATTTGTTCGGCTGTGCCTTCAAGAATGCCTTGGTGTGCCGCGTCTCGATGCAGGTCACCGGCAATCCGGCTTCCGCCAGCCCGCTGAATAGCCATGGCGATAACAGCCCGGCTTCAAGCCCGATCCGCTCAAGGGCCCAGGCAGGATCGGTGAGGACCCGCACAAGATCTTCTGGATGGCTCGGCACCTTCCCCTCACTGCAGATCGCGCCCGTTTCGTCGACGATGCAAATGGCGGTCTCTTTGACTGCGACGTCCAATCCGGCATAATGTCTGATGCTGCGCTTCCTTTCCTGATGCTTGTGGCTGTTCCAGAACAGACCACGGTTACCATCAGCTCGAAGCGCAGCACCTTCATGGCATCACCGCTGAAGGATGGGGCTCAAGCCGAATACCCCATCTCGGGAAATAGCTGCCGGTGCGAAGCTTCGGGATACGCAGTTCCACCGTCCCGGCCCGCGTCTCCCAGTCGCGCGCGCGATAGCCGTTGCGCTGGGCAAGCCGCAACGCGGTCTTCTCGCCATAGGCCGCGCCCGTCTTCGCCCCGACCTCCAGCTCCATCAGCTTCTCGGCGGCAAAACCGATCATCTCGCGCAGCAAATCGGCCTCGGCGCTCTTCTCAACAAGCGAGTGCAGGTTCATCATCTCGGCGGTCATCGGTGGTCTTCCATCAGGTTGAGCTTGAACAACCCGACCTACCGGAAAAACACTGATGGCCACCTTCCTGCGACACCACCCCCTGGGACATTATCGACCAAACGGTGCGAAACAGCGGTTCTGGTTCAATCTCAACTATTGATGACTGCCGATATTCAGCAGGAGGGTGGCAGATGCGATGAAGACAATCAGGGCAGTGAACGCGAGCGATGCGCTCATGGCTTGAGCGGTCGGTGATCTCTGCGGCGACACAGAGCGCTCGATTTAGTCCGCGGTTTAGTGAGAATTGTCACGCTATATGAAAAGCCCGCAACTGTTCCTGGAGGTCGGACGACGAAGCCACTACGGTTCTGGCTCCCGCCTCTCTCAGTCGACGTTCATGCCCGATGCCACAATGCGCGCCACCGGTGAAACCAACCACCGTCATTCCTGCAGCAATACCCGCACGAACCCCGGCAACGCTATCCTCAACCACAATACAATTTTCTGAAGCGACCCCCATTTGCGAGGAGGCAAATAGAAAAAGATCCGGCGCCGGCTTGCCTTCCGCGACCATGGACGCACTGAAGATGTGTGGATCGAAATATCGCCAAAGGCCAGTCAGCTCCAGTCCCAATCGTAGTTTGAAAGGAGCGCTGCCGGACGCAACGCAGGATCGTAGGCGCAGGTGCTGCAGGATAGTTCCATGCCGTCAATCGGTCGCAGCTCGGCGCGATAGCTCTCCTCAATCCGAGCTTGGAGCGTCGCCTCGAAATCAGCTCGTAAAGGCCGGACAAGATGTGCTTCAACGTGCTGACGCAGGCTGAGCGCCGAAAGTCCATTGAAACGTAAGACGCATTCCTCGATGGTTATGGCGAAACCTAGGCGATTCAATTCCTCAGTGACAATACGGCTGCCTATGTTCTCACTGTCGATGAGCACCCCGTCGCAATCGAAGATAATCAAGCCGTCGTACGTGGGAGCAATCATGCGGCCTCTTCTTCGAAATGCGCTTCCGGCGTGCGAGCAATAACAGGACTTTGGCTGGATTTGAGATGGTGGATTGTGACTCCAAAAGCATCAATCAGCGCAACGTCAAATGCTGGTGTATTCTCAACAAATTGGGCATCCTTTCTCACGAAATCCGGGATGATGTGGTGCGCTACGCCGCGGCAAGCACTGAAAGGAACACCGCTCCAATTTCCGTTGATGTCGAGATGTACGTGACCACAGAAAATATGCCGCACGGCACCGGCGTTCCTGATCATCTTCATGACTTGAGGCCATTGCCGAACGATAGCCGGTTCAAAATGCGGCATGCCTATCGGCTGCAGAGGATGATGCGCAAAAAGAAAGGCTCCGGACGATGGGGTTTCAGCAAGCCGGGCGGAAAGCCACTCTATGCGACCGCAATCTAGGGCACCATGTCCATAGCCTTGCACCAAGGTGTCGAGAAAGATCAGGCGACCGGCATCACAGTCTTGGATTGATTGGATGAAACCGTTCCTATCTCGGCCCATTTCGGGGAAGGCGTTCGAGAAATTCTCTCGATGATCGTGATTGCCGACGAGTAGCTGCCAAGGCATGCGAAGTGACTGCAGGATCTCGCGCAACAAACCATACGCGCTGGGTTCTCCCTCGTCGGCAAGATCACCCGTTACGACGCACAGCGCGGAATCCGCATGCTCTCTGTTGATCGTGTCTATTACAGCGGCGAGGCGATCCGCCGGATTGAAGCCATAGAGCGCGCCGGCTGGCGGAACCAAATGAAGGTCAGTGAGATGAATCAGTTTCATGGTGGATCTTTCGCTATGAAGCCGGCGCCGGATGGCATCCGGCGCCGTGTGGGGTCAATTCGTCTTCGGCAGAAGCGCGCGCACCTCCTTGGCCATATCGGCAAGCGCGGTATCCGGGTCTTTGCTGCCCTGACCGATCGCAGTCATCTCGTCGCGGATAACTTGACCGATCTGAACGCCGTTTTCACCGGGCCAAGAGAACCAGGGGCGAGCAAGGGGCGTCCCGGAGCACGCTCGTGTACCAATTCGGATGCTGCTCGTAGAACCCGGCGAGATGGTCCTTGTCGACGGTAAGCGTATTGGTTGGCATGTAGCCGGTGTTGGGTACGATGATGCTTTGGCCTTCCGGGCGTGGCCGGCGCCGTTCGCCGATCCAGCACGATGTCCAGATGGTCGTCCTTGCGCCGGCTCAGGGCGGTGTCGCTCATGCTCGCTCCATCCGTCGCATCGGGCGCCGTTGCGTCGGATCGGACCGACGCGTGCGCACGCCGCCGCCTCCCGCGCGTTCAGGCCGGCGCACGCTGGCCTCCCCCCGCAGCGTCGCTGCGGTAGCGGCTGGTCGAGGTCTGGTAGTACTGCGCGCGGATGGCCGCCATGGCCTCGATCAAGGGTCCCCACGGCGCGGGAAATCGTTCTTCCGCCATCACCCGGTGCAGCATGCGCATATGGCCGGCCAGCTCGTCGTTGAGGAACTCCACCACAGGCATAGCCGGATAGCGCTGCAGCAGGAGGATCGCCGCGTTGTCGGCATCGCCGGCCGACCTGTCCTTGTCGCGTCCATGCAGATCGTTCTGCAGGCGCCCTATCGCGGAGATGAGCCGCAGGACCTGGCGAAACGCCGGACGCGCGCGCAAGGTCGCCATGTCCAGCCCCCACAGCAACGACAGGCAACAGAACACGTTCGCGTAGGCGATCGAATCGATGCCGTTGTGCAGATACTCGGCGTAGGACCAGCGTTCCGCCCCTGCCGCCTGCGCGTGTCCGGCGCGCAACGCCGCGCAGTAGCACCGGGTATCGTCGAGAAGCTGAGCATAGTCGCGACGATCGTAGGCGAGCGCGGCCAGCGAAGCGCGCAGGACAGCGCAGCCCTCGAATCCGGGGAGCGCGCACGGCACGCCCCGCCCCAGCGCCTGCTCCACCGCGGCGAGCTGCTCCGGCGCGATCAGGCCAAGGTCATTGCAATCGTCGAGCCAGAACAGCAACGCCAGTTCGCGATAGAACGCCACGATCAGCGTTTCGTCCTGCGGATCGCGGCCGGTGCGGGCGCTGGTGTCGCGCAGGCTCGGGTGGATGCGCTGCAGGATGTACTGGCCGCCCCTGACCGCTTCCACGGCATGATCGTCGGCGAACCCGGTCAGGGAACGCCCCCACTCCAGCACCTGCCGCAGCGCGCGTTCGGTCTGGATCATGGCGCCGCTCCTGCTCCCTCGGCCAGGACGCGCCGCCCCCAACGAAGCGCCAGCCACAACCCGGCGAGTTCGGCCACGCGCACGACCCGGGTGGGGCAATACAGTTCCTTGCCGATCCACAGCGGCATCTGCGGCAATGCATGCGCCGCATGGCGGGCGAGCATCCACTCCAGCGCACGCGCCACCGCCTGCGCGATGCGCCGGCGCCCTGTCGGCTCTTCGCTCCCGTCCATCACGTGCAACGCGAACAGCGCATAGGCGGTTTCCTCGAATGTGGACGCGCGACCGGCGCCCCAGCCGCCGTCGTCGTGCTGCGCCTGCAGCAGCGCCGCCAGCGCGCGCTCGTCGCGCCACTGGGGCTTGCCTTGTGCCAGCGCAGCGACCGCATGCGCGGTGGGATACAGCCACGAAACATGCCATTTTTCGTTGTCCCATAGACCGTGCGGGTTGCGATTGGCCTCGACGTAGGCGCTGGTGCCGGCGGCGGGCTTTCCCAACAGTCGCAACGCATGCAGGGCATGGATGTTGGTCGACACCGATGCATTGCGCTCGCCGGGGAAGGTGACGAACAGCTCACCGATTTCGAAATGGCGTAACGCATCGACCGCCGGTTCGCGGCCTGCAAGGCGCAGGACGCATAACGCAACGGCGGTGTCGTCCCCATCGGCCGCGAAGTGCAAGGCGGGGCCCAGACCGCGCACGCCCAGGCGGGCATCGAGCTGCGCGACGATCACGCGCACCGCCTCGGCGAGCGCGGGATGCGCGAACAGCCCGGCCAGATGCAGGGTGTACAGCGACCAGCATGGCTCGAACACATTGATCGGCCAGACGTTGGGAACGACACCTTCGATGCCGCGGCGCGTCGCCCGCGATGCCGCCTGCAGATACGCGTCGGCGCGCCCGAGCTGCGGTGTGCTCCCCTGTGTCACGGCGTGCGCACGCCACGCGGCGGTGGCCGCCGGACTGATGCCGATGCTGCCGTCGTCATCCGGGCATGCGGTGGTCGGCGACGTCCCCCAGGCTTCCCAGGAGTGCAGCAACGGATGGCCGCTCGGCAACGTCGACACCGCCCCCAGCTTGACCAGGCACGCTTGCCGCAACGGCAACAGCGCCGGGTGGCGCGGAAACGCCACGCCGCCCGGCAAGGATGCGGCCTCGCCGCACAACTGCGGCAGGATCAGCTCCGCGCCGATCGGCGCGTCTTCCGGCACCGCATGCGCGTAGGGATCGGGCTGGCGCTCGAGGAACCGGGTTGCAGCCTGGACTGCGTCGGCAGCGCCGGGAAGAGCGTCGGCACGCTGCAATGCCAGCAACGCCGCCCACGTGGGCGCATGGCGGAACAGCGGGAAGTCCGCGCTTCCCCATCCGCCATCGGCTTGTTGCTGTGCGATCAGCCACGCGTATGCGTCCTGCCGACCGATGACGTTGCCGTGGAACTGCAGAGCTCGCGCCGTGTCGTAGACGGACGGACCGACGCTCCCGCCGTCGCTCATCCCGCTCAGCAGGTGGCGCAATTCGGAAAGGATCTGTTCGGACAGCGCGTTCACGCGGGATGTTCCTTCTGCAGACGGTTGACGAGAACCAGGATCGGGCAGACGCCGCGCACGTGGCCGCGGACACGGACACAGTGCAGCATGCACCGCCGCCGGCCGATCGCAGCGGCACAGGACGGCTCCGCTCATGCGCATGGCGCGTGCTTGAACAGATACGCGTTGGCCCGCTGCAGCATCTGCGCCAACCGTTCCGCACGCGGCCCCAGCGGCGCGATGGCCTCCCCGGCGTCGCGCAACAGATCCAGCGCGAACTGGCGCGCTGCCTGCAGCCCCATGATCGACGCGCAGGTCGGCTTCTGCGCCGCCGCGTCCTTGCCGGAGGTCTTGCCCAGCGTCACCGTATCCGCTGTCGCGTCTAGAATGTCGTCGACCACCTGCAACGCCAGGCCGAAACAGGCGCCGTAGCGATCGAGCGCACAGTACAGCGCGGCGTGCGCGGCATCCTCCGCGACGGCGCATAGCGCGCCCATGCGAACGGACGCGCGCACGAGCGCTCCGCTCTTCATCCGGTGCATCGCCACGATCCTGTCCAGCTCGACGTGCTTTCCGACCAGCGACAGATCCATGGCCTGCCCGCCTGCAGCACCCTCGGCGGACACCGCCTGCGCCAGTTCGCGCACGAGCGCGATACGATTGTCGCCCGGCGCATCCAGGCTCGCCAGGGTCAGGAAGGCGTGCGCCTGCAGCGTATCGCCGACCAGGATCGCAGTGGCTTCGCCGAACTTGACGTGCACGGTCGGAAGGCCGCGGCGAAGCACGTCGTCGTCCATCGCGGGCAGGTCGTCGTGAACCAGGGTACAAGCGTGCATCATCTCGATGGCGGCGCCGACGTCGTCGAGTATGTGCGCCGGCGTCTCGGCCAGTGCGCCGGCAGCCAGACAGAGCAAGGCGCGGGTGCGCTTCGCGCCATGCAAGGTGGCGTAGCGCATCGCCGCCATCAGCTCGGTCTCACCGTCGTCTTCGGCGCAGAGAAGACGCGCCAGCGCCTGTTCGACCCGCTTTGCGCCGTCCTGCATCCAGATCTCCGTCAGCAGCCTGCCGGATGCGCCGCGTGCCCGCGCGCCCAATCCGCCGAGGGCGGAAACGCCAGTTCGGTCGTCGTGTAGCGTGGAACCGGTCTGCATGTTGTTCATGTCCTTGTACCTGACAGGAGACGGCCACGGCGAGCGGCGAGCCGCCGCGGTGTTGCCTGTGTCGCACCGAGCGCACGCGCCGAGTGCAGCAATGCGGCGCGTCGCCGGCGCCGCTGCCTCGCCACACGGGGCATGCGACGCCTGCTCATGAGAATCCGATGCGGATTGTCATGGACGGATGTGCGGTCGGGTAATAGCGCCGGCCTTTTTCGACGCCGCTCAGCAACCGCGGCCGCACCCGGGCCTTGTGCATGGTCAGCGCCAAGGCGATGCAGAACTGCACCAGTTCCAGCCATACCAGGTGGTAGCCGATGCAGACGTGTGGGCCGGAACCGAACTGCAGCATGTCCACCGGCCGGATCGGCTCCGTTCGTTGCAGCCACCGCTCCAGGCGGAACTGGTCAGGCGCCTCGTGCAGCAGCGCCGAGGTCGAGAAATGCAGCAGCGGGATGCACAGATCGGTGCCCGCGGGAATGCGCCGTTGGCCGAGTTGCAATTCCTGCAGCGCGCGACGCGGCAGGAGCGTGACCGACGGATGCATGCGCAGCGTCTCGCGGAACAGCGCCTCCGCGACCGGACACTGCGCCAGGTCCGCGTGCTGGGTCGGCACCGCGCCCACGCGTTGCGCCTCCTCGACCAGGGCGTCCCACAGCACAGGCTGCCGCGCCAGCTCGATCACCATCCAGGCCATCGTCGAGGCGGTGGTGTCGTGACCGGCAAGCAGCAGCACGCGGATATTGGCGACCAGGACGTCATCGGAGAGCGCATCGTCGCTGCGATCGAAGGCGCTCACCATGTCGTTGATCAAACCGGTGCGCGCGGCGTGCGCGCGCGCGTCGCGGACGAACTGACGCAACTGCGCGTCGATCCAGTCGCGGGCGGCGCGGCCGCGCCGCAAGGGCAGTCCGGGCAGGTCGACCCGGGGCGCAACGATCAACTGCAGCAGTTGCCGGTACTTGCGGTGCCATCCCGGCAGGTCCTGCGCGGGGATTCCCATGAGGCTGAAGATGAGCTTGAGCATCAGGTCCCCGGTCTCACGCAGGATGGTTACGTCGCCGCGGTCGCGCCACGCCTGCACCCGCGCCCGGATGACGGGCGCGAACAGGTCGCCGATGCCGGCCTGGGTCAGTCCCTTGGGCAGGAACGCCGCCTTGATCGCATCGCGCGCCTGCCGGTGCGCGTCGCCGTCCTGGACGACCAACGTTCCGCCAAGCAATTCGGGCGCGATCTCTTCGATCAGCGCCGAGGACACGTCCCGGTGCCGGAGCAGTGCGAACGCATCCGGATCCATGCAGGTCATCAGGTGTCCGGCAGGGCCGAAATCCAGCCAGAAATGGCTGCCCAGCATCCGTTCCGCGCGCCGCAGAAGGCGCGGCAGGTCGCAGACGATGGCGGGAAGATGCCCGACAAGGGGGAAAGCGCCGGGCACGACCGGGATGTCGTACCGCAGTCGGTGCCGACGGTCCAGCGGGTTGAGCAGCATGGCCATCAGCAGCGCTCCGCTTCGGCGGTGTCGCCGGCAGGCCGCGCGGCGGGGCTGTTGCCACCGTCGGCGTACGTCGGCACATGCGCCAGCATCCCGCCGTCGATGCAGACGACCTGGCCGGTGATGAACGCAGCATCGCCGGAGAGCAGGAACGCCACCAGCGCGGCCACGTCCTCGGGGCGGCCAACGCGCGGCAGGAGCTGGTGCCGGCGTAGATGCCGTTGCATGCACTCGTCCAGCTTGGCGAGGAGACGCTCGGTCATGATGAGACCCGGCGCAACCGCGTTGCAGCGGATCTGCGCATGACCGTATTGGGTGGCGAGCGAGGCCGACAGCATGTTCATCGCCGCCTTCGAGGCGGCGTAGGACGTTTGCGCGGTGTCACCGCTGAGTCCCTGGCACGACGACATGTTGACGATCGCGCCACCGCCGCGGGCGATCATCCGTGGGATGGCCTGCCGGCAGCAGAGCAGCGTGCCGCGCAGATTGGTCGCCATGGTCTGATCCCAGACCGCCAGGTCCAGGTCGAGGATCGTGCGGTCGCGCGGGGTCAGATGCATGGCGCTCGCGTTGTTCACCAGCAGGTCCACCCCACCGAAGTGCCGCTCCGCCGTCTCGAACAGCGCTGCCACCGCCTGCGCATCGGCGATGTCCATGGCCAGGGCCAGCGCGTGGCCCGCTTCGGCCGCGATCTGCGCGGTTGAGGCGATGGCCGCCGAGCCATCAATGTCGGCCACTACCACTCTGCCGCCCTCGCGCGCGATGGCGAGGGCGCATGCCTTGCCGATGCCGGCGCCGGCGCCGGTCACCACGGCCACCTTGCCTTCAAACCGTCCCATCCTGTCCTCCTGGATTGCGTTGGTCTTTCGCCGCATGCCGCTCGGCCTCCGCCGGACAGCGCGCAGCGTCGGCGCTGGCGCGCTCGTCATCGCCAGCGTCGCTTTCGATGACCCGAATGGCGGCAACCGGGCACTGGCTGGCCGCGAGCCGCACGGCGGCGTGCAGCGCCTGCGGGACCGTTGCCACGCACACTTCGGCCACGCCGTCCGGTTCGCGCTGGCGAAAGGTGCCCGGGAGCGTCAGCACGCACTGCCCGGTGGTTCCGCACAGATCCTGGTCGATCACGACGCGCATCTCAGCCCCCTTGCGCATGCAGCCGCACCGGCAGCGCGCGGAACGTCCTAAGGAACGCGGAGGGCTCCCGGGTCGGCTGCTCGGCCAATGTCAGCGTGGGGAAGCGTGCCTGGATCCGCGGCAGGCTCTCGGCCAACTGCACCCGGGCCAGTTGCGCACCGAGGCAGACGTGGATGCCGTGGCCGAAGCTCAGCATGATCTTCCCGTCGGTCGACATGCCAGGACTGGTGCCGTAGAACCGCGCGGGATCGAAGCGGTCGGGATCGGCGAAGGCGTCCGGGTCGCGATTGCCGGCCGCGATCAGCACGCGCACGTCCGCGTTCTTCGGGATCACCACGCCGGCCAGTTCGATGTCGCGCTGGGCGATACGCGGAATGGAGCTGAACATCGCGGGCGCGTCGCAGCGCAGGACTTCTTCGACGAATGCCTTCACCCCCACGGCGTCTCCCTGCAGCCAGTGCCGCTGTTCGGGATACGCCAGCATCGCCAGGACCGCATGGTCGATAGTCGCAGCAGTGGTGGCGAAGCCGCCCAGCAGCATGCCCCACAGCATGCTGATCAACTCCGCATCCGACAGCGTGTCGGCATCGTTGTCGTGTGCGCCGACCAGCATCGATACGATGTCGTGGCGGGGATCGGTGCGCTTGCGCTGTATGAGGTCGCCGAAGTAGGCCTGCACCCTGGCGCTGGCCGCGTCCGCCGCGGCGAGCTGGGGATCGCTGGCGTGCGGGCTCAGGCCTTCCATAATGGCGCCGATCCCGGCGGCGAGCCCGAACATGTCTTCCTGGGGCATGCCGAACAGTTCGGCGAAGACCAGCATGGGCAAGGCCAGCGCGAATTCCCGATGCAGGTCCACCGGCTCCCCGCGCTCCAGCGCGGGCGCCATGCCGCCCAGGCGCGCTGCGACGATGCGCGCGATGCTCGGCCGCAGGTTGTCGATCTGGCACATGGTGAAATCGCGCGAGATCAGCCGGCGCAGACGCGTATGCGTCGGTGGTTCTTTCATCGCTAGCGTGGACGCCAGCAGATTGAGCGACAGGCTGGTCGCCGCACGCGGGAAATAGCGCGCAAGTTCGCCCGGCGCCGGTCCCCTAAACGCATCGCCCGTGGCCTGGAGCGCCCAGCAGATGTCGGCGTGGCGGCTCAACAGAAAGAGGCCCGACGCCGCGCGATGCACCGGATCGTGCTCGCGCAACCACCGCATGAACGGATACGGGTCGTGGATGCGCGCTGGCGACGCCAGTTCGGCGAAGGCGTCCCGGCATGCTGCCGTGGTTTCTTGGACGTCCATCTTGGTTACCTGTTGGCTGGCTGATCTGACCGGCGCGCGCCAGGCGCGCCGGCAAATTGCGGAGAAGATCGCGCTTCCCGGCGGCGTTCGCGCATCACCAGAGCACCGGGAACTCCTCGAACCCGCCAGTGATGATCTCCTTGCGCAACTTCAGTTCTTCGGGTGCCACGGCCAGGCGCAGCGCGGGAAAGCGCTGGAAGATCGAACCGAACACCACTTTGAGTTCCAGCCTGGCCAGCGCCATGCCGATGCAGTAGTGCGGCCCGTAGGAGAACGCCAGGTGCGGCTTGTCGTCGCGTCCGATGTCGAAGATTTCCGGGTCGTCGAAATGGCGCGGATCGAACGACGTCGCCGGCAGGCCGACCAGCACCTTGCTCTCCGCGGGAATATGCACGCCCGCGATGGTCACGTCGGTCCTCGGATAGCGCATGATGCCGTCCCAGCCCGCGCCCGGCGGGTACATGCGCAGGATTTCCTCCACCGCCTTGTCCACCAAAGATGGATCGCCGACCAGGCGTTCGCGCTGTTGCGGATGGCGGAACATGGCCAGCAGGCCGAATTCGATCTGCGCAACGGTGCTCTCGTGCCCCGCCACCAGCATGCCCGCCGCCAGGCCGATCGCCTCTTCCTCGGTCGCCTTGCCCTCGTCGACCGCCGCGAGCAGATCGGTCAGCAGGTTGTCGCCCGGGTCCTGGCGCTTTTCCCGCATCTTGCCGCGAATGTAGGCGCGCAGTTCTTCCCAGGCCAGGCGCGACGCGCTGCGCGGGCCGCTCTCATGCTGGTGCGTCATCACCTCGTCGGAGAGCCCGGCGAAAAAGGCGTGATCCTCGTAGAGCACGCCCATCAGCGCGCTGATGACCATGGAGGGAAGCGGAAAGGAGAGGTGGCGTCGCAGGTCGGCGGGCTGGGGCTGGGCCGCCAGCGTCTCGAACAACTGCGCGGCGATCGCCTCGACTTGCTGCGCGAGCAGCTTCACCCTGCGGTCGCTGAAGGCCGGCGCCACGATCGTACGTAACCGGGCATGCTCGTCCCCCTCGTGCGAGACCAGCCACCCCGGCGAACCGAGAATCACACAATCAGGGGTGAATGCCGCCGGCGGCATTCCCGCGGGCCGGAACGCCGCGTCGGACAGCACCGCCTTCGCCTCGTCGTAGCCTGTCACCCACCAGCCTTCGTGCCCGGACGGGAAGCGCACGCGGTGGATCGGACCGTTCGCGCGTAGCGCCAACATCTCGGGCGAGGGCTCCATGTGATCGACGCGCCACATCGGCAGCGTCGGCAAGGGTTGTTCGGACATGGTGGCACTCCACTCTCTAAGCGATGGAAGGGCATGCCGGCGTGTGCCGCCGTACAACTAGGGCAGCAAGAATCGTACCAACTTGGCAGGGAGCGCCTCAGATAAACTGCTCTGCACATCCTTCAATGTCTTAACCGAGCGCGGCACGCCCGGGCCGAACATCACCATGTCGCGGACGCGACAAACCCGACAGTTGGTGGGGTCGGTTCCGGCTGAGGGCGAAATGACACTCAAAGCGTGGTGGGACGAAATCAGGCCAGTGGTTTGCGGAAATGGACAACTCGATCGGTTTCATGGGTGGCGAAACAGCGCAAGCTGAAGGGCAACGTCGAGGCGTTTGCCCTCTTGGCGACGCCGGATCAGATCGAGGTCGCCGGGCTCAAAGGTGTAAAGTCGGGCCAAGTCGTTACGGTCCGCCGGGAATCCCAGTAGTTGTTCCCGCTGGGCTTCGCTCAGCAGTTCGTGCTTGCGCATTTGCCCATCAGCGCTCATGACCATGGCCGGAAGCGGAAAGGAGAGGTGGCGCCGCAGGTCGGCGGGCTGGGGCTGGGCCGCCAGCGTCTCGATCAACCTGCGCGGCGATCGCCTCGACCTGCTGCGCGAGCAGCTTCACCCTGCGGTTGCTGAAGGCCGGCGCCACGATCGTGCGTAACCGGGCATGCTCGCCCCCCTCGTGCGGGACCAGCCACCCCGGCGAACCGAGCATCACCGACTCCGGGGTGAATGCCGCACTCTCTAAGCGATGGAAGGGCGGAAGGTGACCGGCAGGCGCTGCGGGCAGCGAATGACGTAAGACGGCATGTAGACGACGTCCTCCGCGGCGATGGTCAGCGCCAGATCCTCCAGCCGCCCGAACAGCGCGGGGAAGGCGCAGCGCAATTCCAGGCGCGCCAGCGCAGCGCCCAGGCAGAAATGCGGCCCCTCGCCGAACGACAGGTGCGGGTTGTGCCGCCGGGTGACATCGAACCTGTCGGCGCCGGGACCGAAGGCCTTTTCGTCCCGGTTCGCCGCATGGAACGCCATCAGGACGGCGTCGCCGCGGCGGACCATGCATCCGTCGATCTCCACGTCCTGGGTGGCATAGCGGAACGGCAGATTGGCCACCGAGCTGCCCCAGCGCAGGATCTCCTCGATCGCCTGTGACCACGGAACTTGACCGCTGCGCACCAGGTGCAGTTGCTGCGGATGCGTCAGCAATGCCAGCACGCCATTGCCGATCACGCCGGTGGTGGTCACGAAGCCCGCAGAGAGCACCATGAACAGCATGTCGATGAGCTCGGTGTCAGAGACGAGCTCGCCGTTGTCGCGCGCCACGATCAGGGCCGAAGCCAGATCGTCGCCGAGCTGGCCCCGCTTGAGCGCGATCAAGCGACGGAAGAACTCCGGGATGCGCTGCCGCGTCTGTCGCACCTCTGCGGCTATGGCGGAGGTGTTGGCCAGGCTGTAGGTGAGCGCGACAATCTCCTCGCGCTGTTCGTCCGGCAAACCGAACAGTTCGGCGATCACGTTGGTGGGCAGCGGAACGGCGAACTCGCACATCAGATCGGCACTGCTTCCGCGCTGCGCCATCTCGGCCAGGAGTCGATCGACGCATTGTTCGATCCGTGGCGCCAGCAAGGCGATACGACTGGGCGGGAAGCTCCTGGACAGCAGGCCGCGCAAGCGCCGGTGATCGGCGCCATGCGCCGTGACCATGTTGTCCACTTTGCACATCCCGATCAGCGGATGATCCTCGGGAATCTCGCCGTCCTGCAGCGCCCGCCACTGTCGCCAGTCCCTGTTGAAACGCTGGTCGGAAAGCATCCGCCTGAGCGTCTGGTGACCGCCTGCCGCCCAGGTCACCACATCGCCTGGCAGCGACACTCGCGCCATCCCCCCCTGCTGCAGAATCGCAGAAGACAGATTATCAAGTTGCGTGGGAGCGACCGACACACCGATCACATCGCAATTATTTTTTTCTACGCGCATGCCAACAACTCCTTAAGGGGGTCGGTTCCGGCTGAGGGCGAATTGACACTCTAAATGTGGTGGGACGAAACGGGCAGTGTTTGCGGAAACAGACAACTCGATCGCTTTCATGGAAGCCCCAGTTTCCATGCGCCTCATGCGACCGTCTATTCCTGATTTCTACGTCCGAGCAAAGCTCGTGAAAGCCTTCTGCGACGAGGTCATTGGGATAAAGTGCCAAGGACATGACAGTAGCTGTCCGGTGTTTTTCGAATGGCGTCCGGCTTTTCACCTCGGAATCCGGACTAGTGGCGAGTCGGCAGCCAATCCATCAGGTTTTATTGCGGATATAGCTGGGGAGCCGGAAAATCGAGCACATTGTTCGTATAGCTTTCGACCAACGCAGCAAAAGGCGTGCCATCTTGCAACTTCAGCACTGCATGATGCTCGAGAAGGAATGGCGGTGGGGTCAAAGACCCTAAGCTCGGCAGTGGTAATTCGGCTGACATGTCCCAGCCTTCGGGGAGAGGGGACCAAAGCAGTTTGGCCGTTAAGTTGGTTCGGGTGAAGTTCAAGGACCAAACGGCTCGACCAAACGAGATATCAGTCGTATTCAGCGCCTCGTTCATCTCGGCTGTCAGTCTTGCAGGCACATACCAGTTGTCTGCTTCCGAAAGGATGCGATCACCGCATGCTAGGCGGACATGG
>Ga0214544_1003083_pt1 | contig 34823 bp, 18 predicted proteins | sample CNSS3metaG_FD_160074 | JGI IMG/M metagenome (GOLD analysis project Ga0214544, IMG submission 160074) | Root nodule microbial communities from cowpea collected in UCLA plant growth center, Los Angeles, California, USA - CNSS3 | ecosystem: Host-associated > Plants > Roots > Nodule | place: USA...
ATTTTTTATAACCTATATATATATATATATATATATATATATATATATATATGCATTAAAAGATTTAAAATTTCAATTGGAATCGGTTAATTATTTGGCTGTGTTTACCATGTCGGTGCCTCGTAGGTTGTTTGGCTAAATGATGAAAGATTATTTGAATCACTAGTATTTTGGTTTGTGCAGCCCAGGACAGAAGAGAAATGTTAGAAGAGATTATGCGCAGAGGTACAAGCTCACTTGGGACAGATGTTCCGAGTGAGAGAGAAATTAACCGCCTTGCAGCTCGTTCTGATGAGGAGTTTTGGCTGTTTGAGAAAATGGATGAAGAGAGAAGACAAAAGGAAAATTACAGATCCCGTCTCATGGAAGAGCACGAATTGCCAGATTGGGTATATTCTCCGATTAACAAGGATGATAAGTCCAAAGATTTCAACAGTGCTGTCACTGGAAAACGGAAAAGAAAAGAAGTGGTATACGCAGATACATTGAGTGATCTGCAGTGGATGAAGGCTGTGGAGAACGGAGAAGACATATCAAAGTTTTCAGCTAAAGGAAAAAGAAGAGACCACCACCTCTCATCTGACAGCACTGCTCAAGCCAGCGATAACACGGTAGCAGAAGAAAGTTTAGAGTTGAGGACTGAAAGTGTTCCGATGGCAAACGATCGCACGAGTGAAGATAGTTTCCATGTGGCCCCTTCTTCAAAGAGATTCAAATCTGAAGGAACAAATTTCCTGAAACATACATACGAGGATGTTGGAAGTGGTTTGAACCACCATATGTTATCATGGAATACTCACAAAAAGAAGAGGTCAAGTTTTCTGGGCCAGGGTTCATTATCTGATGCCAGAGGGCATTCTTCAAATGGAAGAGCAAACTGGAACTGATATGAGGTTAATTAGTCATGGCCTATGGGTGCCAGAATTTTGCACGACTATTGATTGTGATTCTTCAAGAAGATCTTAGGGGGAAAATGACAAGGAACTGTCGTGTATTACGCTAGATTTTTCTATTATGTATGCAACATCCATATTTAGCTAAAAATGTTAATGAAAGAAAATATTCAAGGTTGAGTTATATTTTCTTAGTGGATGCTTGAATTACACCGGTTTTCCTTGAGAAAATAGTTTAAGCAGATTTCATCTAATTGCCTGATTACAAATTGGTATCTAAATGTATGTTTAATTTTGCTTAACGTTTAGAAATTTTATTCAAATTTTCACGTTATCAGCAAAACAACCAAAATATAGCTTCATGATTTTACAATTGTTTGGGTTTAAATGCAGAACCAAAAGAGTTTATTAAATTTTTTTCTAACTTGAAAATCTATAATGATTATATATTGGTAGTATGAACAATGTAATAAATTAATTTACAAAGCTGAAATTTGTTATATTTTCGAGGTAAATATTTCTTAATTTAAAAAAGTTTGATCCATCTTTTCCATCCCAAAAATACTAGCTTTATCATTATCTGTAGGCAGGGTCTGAAACTAACCGATTCAATATAATATTAAACTTCAGCAAATTTGACTTTTGATCATTCATATATTTTCATTGATTATTTTATTGTATTTCTTATGATTGATATTTTTCTATACTGAGCCTTAAGTGCATAAGTTTAAGTGGACAATTTTGTTAAGAAAAAAAATTAGGTTCGAATTATATAATCACCTTTATTCGGTTGCAAGGAAGAAAAATTGAAAAGTGAGAAAAGAACAAAAAATTTAAATAGATTAAAATTATATTTCTTCCATGTGTAGAGAAAGTGAATAAAATAAGTGAATAAAAATAAACGAAAATTGTCATTTTTTAAAAATAACAGATGAGAGGAAGATGCTTTTTAAAAACCAGTTTTATTTTATATTATTATCACATTATATTATGTATATGTACATTTCCACTTTCCACCTTACATTTTGCATTCAAACTTTTGCACCCTTATTGTTTGGTTTTTTTATTGAATGAACGTTGTAAACTTCTGTAAGTTATGAACCTGGTCTGTACGATGGAAGAATATTTGGTTGAACAGCCAACAGATATTTAAAATGATAAAATATGAAAATAATCGTATTCTCACTCGGTGATAGGTGGCGACGCGGGATTCGGTTCCTGAAAACTGAATTTTAGGAGGTTTCTGAGTTTTTTTAGTAGGAAAGGGAGAACCATTTTATTATTTATCTTCTTATTATATTACAAAAACCAATATTACAATACAGCATTTGTTACATTTGAATTAATTTTATTTATACTTCCTTCTCTCAAATCAATTACGTCTACAACTACACATTTATAATTAATTATTTAAAATTTTATTCGCAATAGTCATTTTGTATATAAATATAAAAATTACACTACATATTATTCAATTTACATTTGTTACTACAGTTTTTAATTTTTTAAAATCCTTTAAAAGTTTTAATTCACCAATTATAATAACAATAAAGATTCACAAAGTTTTACAATTTTCTTCAATTTTAAAATTTTAAAATATTTAAATTTTTTATAAAACAAAATTATATTCAAACTTAGATCATTTTTAAATTTCTTTTCTCCCTCAAACTAATTAAAATTTATTCTTCCTAATTTTAATCAAGCTTTTTTAATTTAATTCTTATGTAAAAAAATTAAATTTATTTTACTTTTAATTTTTCCCACTTATCTTCCCCTCCCCCACTAAGAAAACAAATAAATAAATAAACAGAAACCCCTCCCAGAATATGGTCGTTGGAAAACAGAACTTAATTCAGCCATCGAAAACATCATAGTGCATGCTCTTTTCCCATCCTCTAGCAGAACGAAAACAAAAAATCACAAATCTTTCAAAATTCTGATAGTTATTTGTTGAAAATCACAAATCCAGATGGAAATTCGGCTCTTGAGAACCAAATTTCCAATTACTACAGTAAAAGGTCTATTCCAGAAAATAAATGCACCACAATCCATTCGAATAAATAAATTTTAAAATAATATTATTATTTAAGGAAGAAAAAAAAAATCTGAGAACGCCACTATCCAAGAACCGAATTTCTTACTGCTATAATAGAGTCTATTTCTGGAATTAAAGTTGTTCGATGTCCATTTGGGTAAATATTTTTTAAAACTTTTATAAGGAAAAAATCTCAACATTAGTCCCCAAATTTAAGCTAGTATTTTCATAACAGGATTTATGTGTTCAAAAAGAGAAAGGTGCATTAGCTCCTGTAAACAACTAGTAGTCGGACATCTCATCAAAAGCAGAATCATGTGTAAAACAAAATAACACAGCATCGATTACAGAATGTCATTACACTAATGACTGCCGGGAAGCAACAGAAAATGATAAAATCTACCTTAATGAAATGAAACTAAAAAAAAGAAACATTAAAAACAAGGTTTCGATACATGTTGCAGACATTTTATGTCTCGTCGATGATTGTCTGCTGTCAATTGATGAACTTGAAGTTACATAAGTGTTGCTTGAGCAGCAGAAGATGAAAGTACTTCAACTGCTTCGGTTCAATCAACTACAAGGTTCTTCATTTTGGATTCCAGTTCATCCGCATCACCTCCTTCAGATTCTTCGTCGATGTCTTCTCCATCGGGGTCATTTTCGTCTAATGGACCCAGCATGTCAGGAGAACTCTTGAATATTTCCGTCAACTCCTCAATGCCTTCTTCGGAAATGAAATTTCCATTAATATTCAGAAGTTTGAAATCAGCCTTTTGCACCACAGTCACCGCCAATTGATGAGCTCCATTTCTGGTTATTTGGTTGGCACTTATATCAACTTCCTTTAAAAGGCCATGACCTTCTATGGCTTTACTTATCAGATTGGCACCTTCATCCTTGAGTTCATTCTCGGAGAGGTTCAACTTAGACAGAAACTGCTTTGCTGAAATAAAGGCTGCAATTGCAGGAGCAGCATCAGCTGTAATGTCATTCCCACTCAACTCTAAAACTTCAAGTTGAGGTGCTGACTCCTTAAGAGCATCAACTATAGCAATTGCACCATCATCTGCCAAATTTAGATAGCTAAGGTATACCTCTCTTAGCTCTGTGTGCTTGGAAAGAGCTTTACTCAGAGAAACGCCACCTTCAGTGCCTAACATGTTGTCTCGTAGATCAAGCTTCTTCAGATGGGTACAATTCCCTAAAGCATCACACAAGGCAACTCCACCCTCAGAGCCTATCCTGGTGGAGGAACAACGAAAATCCTCCAATGAAGGAGAACGCTTCACAACCTCGGCTATAGCTTGTGCCCCTTCATCTCCAGTCATATTATTATGAAAATGGAGAACTTTGAGTTTCTCTGTGAAAGGAATCAACTCACAAACTGCTGTAGCAGCTTCCTTTGAGATACCATCATTCATCAGATAAAGCTCCTCCAAGCATTTCTGCGATTTCAAAAGTGCTCCAAATGCTCTAACGCCTTTTTCACCTAATGCATTGTCCGAGAGGTTTAAGGACTTCAAGACACTGCCTTCAACGGCCGAAGAGAATATTTTCATAACATCAAGAGCTTCTGCTTCTGGTCTTCCAGCAATGAAATCTGATAGATCCACTTCCCTAAGCTGGTCCTTGAGGGAAGTGAGAATGGGCTCCGCAACTTGTGCTGCTCCTATCCCAAAGCTTCTGTTGCTAAAGCATATTTTGGTGAAAGAATTCCCTGGATCCTTTAATGGACTTAAAAGTTCCTGTGCCTCTTCTGCTTCGATGAATGCCCGTTTGCCTTTAGATATATCAAAAACAGATTCATGAGGCGTAGTGGTATGAGCAGATTCATCCTCCTTTCTACCAGGTCCTCTTTTAAGAACATCAAGGAGGAGCTTACTACATTCTTTGGCATAAAGCTGAACCGCAGAACCTCCATCACCATCTGGCTCTTTCTCATAGTGCAGGTTTGCTGTTGCAAAAGCCACATCCTCAATCCTCTTTGCATTCTCTTCAGCCTCTTCCCTGTCCAAAGTTCCATACTTCTGTGTGAAAAGAGATTTAGTAGTCAGATTGTTGGTCATCCTCTCCACAAGGGTCTGTCTGGTGTTCTGACTAGGAGGCCATAGTTTGATTGAAAATGACCTCTGCTGTGAATTAGGCTCCATGTCAATGATACCTACAAGAACAACTAGTGTAAGTAAGTATGTAATGGAACATTTGAGGTTACATAACAAGAACAAAAATTAGTTGAAGAGATACACCAGTTAGTCAATAGTTAATTTTGTCGTCATTATTGAAGGCCCCACTCCCCAACTGTTGAGGACAACTTAACACAGATTGAAGTTTTGAATGGATAAGAAAAATCTTTCGCTGAATATGAGCAGAAACATAAGAAATCCCTCCCGGAAATAATTGCTGTGACAAATACCATAAAAACGCAGCATTGATTGCAAAGACAAAGTAGGACACTTTTCCATTCCAATCATAAATTGTTAATGAAACTAATTAAACATTCAAAACACGACGAGAAAACGAAAATGGTTAGAGTTTATAGAGGAAACTTAGCAAAACGTGTCACGAGTGTGTGTTTCCTCGGAAGAGAAGAGAACACCCACAAAACCGTCGACAGCAATAAATAACCGACAACAGTTTGGTTTGGTTTGGTTCATTTCACCCACAAATCAAATCCATCCTAATAAAAATCTCAGCTTTAAGTTAGAATGCGACAGATCTGATACTATGCAAAGCTACAAACTTTAAACACAACTTTGAAAACCATTGGAGAAAGCGCGAGGAACTGGGAACAGTATAAACAAAGATAGATAGGGAGAGAGACAAATTTAAGAAACCGCAAAGTGCGAAACAAAAACCTTATAGATGAGAAAAGGGTACCTCTTTTTCCGTCGATCTAAGGATCAGTTACCCCTCTACTGCAGTTCACTCTGCAGTTTCGCACAATCCTTTAATTTGAATGGTAGAACCGTACAGTGACGAGAGAGAAAGAGGGTGAGGAGGGAAACGTTAATGATGCAAAAGAAAAGGATCAAAGAGAGTACTTTTGTTAGCACCAAAACAGAAGTGTTGTTTTAAAAAGTTGGATGCCATTGGTTGTCGTTATAATCCTCAACCCTAGATCAACGTGACAACAAAATTTGAATTTGTGGATACCCCTCTAATTTCGACCAACAACAGAACTTGTTTTCATTCAGCATTTTTTTTTCTCAGGAAGATATCATTAATTAGGGTGTGTTAAATAGTTAATTCAGATGTTTAAATTTTTAAAATTTGATTTAATTTTTGAATTTATAAAAGAGTTCAATAACTACTATCTGCTAAGTTTTATTAAACCGCTTTTTAATCAAATTGTAGTTTTAGTAATCAATTTGATATTAAATTATGGGTTAAATATGTTTTTCTCCCTCAAGTTTCAGCGAAATTTGAAATTAGTCCTTCATCAAAACTTTTGACCAATTTAGTTTTTCATCTTTCAAAATGCATGAATTTAGTCCTTTTAACCAAATTTTGTTAAGTTTATCTGACGTTTCGAGCGCATTTCATGATAGTATTTAAGTTGACATTGAAGCAAAAATGTGTCAAACAGTATAAATAATTTAAATACTATCATGAAATGCATTTGAAATGTCAGATAAACTTAACAAAATTTGGTTAAAAGGACTAAATTCACGCATTTTGGAAGATGAAGGACTAAATTGATCAAAAATTTTGATGAGGGACTAAACTCAAATTTCGCTCAAACTTAAGAGACCAAAAATATATTTAACACTTAAATTATAGATCTTTTGCGATTAAATTATAATATTTAGATCAATTTATAGCTTTTACATACTTAATAATAAATCATTTTTTTTTAATTTATTCAATAATTAGTTTAGTAATGTTTCACACATTTAAACAGTGGTTTACTTTTAAATTATCAATTTGGATTTAGATATGTACTCTTTGTAATTTAATAAATTGGTTACGAAACAACTTTTTTTTATAGATATTTTATATATATATATATATATATATATATATATATATATATATATATATATCATCCTATAATCTAATAAAAATTTAAGTATAATTTTGATTCTTTATTTTGTTTAATTTAATCTTTTTCTTTTTTGAGTGTTTGATAAAATCATAATTTCTCTCGTGTCATATGTCGACTTATAATGTTTTAATTTATTTTCATTATTTTAATTAAAAAAATATTGTTTATATGTCAAATCAACAGGTTAAATTAAAAAAAAAACTAAACAATTAAGAAAAAATTCGAGCCAATACATACTCACCGTTCACCTTAAATTAATAATTTAAATGACATTATCAAAAATAATCAAGTCGATCAAAATCTACAATAGTTAATATACTATTCAACATCCCAAAATAATGATCAAATTGAATTAATTAAGAGAAATGTTAGGGTGACATCTTAACTATTTTTTTTATCACCTTAAAATTAATTTATAATCTAAAACAAATTAACTTGTAATCTATGGTAAAAAAAGTGGTCATCATGGCAACCTATGATTTCTCGTTAAGAAAAGAGAAGAGGGAAGATTAAAATTGGTGAGAATGCAACAACACAAAACACAAAGACTGACGATACTTTCTTTTACCAACACCCTTTTTCTCTTACAAAGTATCATCTCTCTGCAACAAAAACACCCTTTCTCCAATTTATTCCACCAGTTGGTGTTCAAACAAGGAAAGAAGCGATGCGAGTGATGATGATCTTAGAATTCTGAGTTTGAGGATGGTAAATCTGAAAACAATGTTCCTCTCCCACCACTTCAACCAGTTCCACATCACCCTCCCACCCACTTTCCTTAACAGCATCATGGTACCAAATCCCTCTGTCCCTAAGATCATCCTTCCCCGCCACAAAAATCAACATCTTGGAACACCCTAGTGAGGCCAAGCTAGGAGCCCCACAACCCAAAGGATTGATCAAAGGGTTATCAATGCCATGTGGCGCATCAGGGTACACAAACCTCCATACCTGCATGGCCGAACTCTCCTCAAACCCATCCACCGGTTCGGACAAAATGGGCTCGGAGCTCCAAAACAACGGAAAAGCAAGAACCACACCCGCTATTTTCACACCCCCTACCAAACCCCCGCTCTCAATACCCACACGAAGAACTGCGTTGTGTGCAATATTGGCACCTGCAGTGTCACCACCTATGTAAAACCTGTTAAAATCACCGTGGTTTATCAACCAGGGTTCAGGTTCACCGTTGGTGATGGTGGAATGAGAGGTTACCCATTTGAGAGCTTCCCAGCTATCTTCATACGCCGCAGGAAGAGGGTTCTCTGGGGCCAGCCTGTACTCCACGGAAACCACCACAACTTTGGCTTCGGAAGCTAAGATGTTGATGTAGCGGTGGTGGAGGAAGGAGAATGCGGATTCAAGACAGAACGCGCCGCCGTGGAAGTACAGGAGGATTGGGATCTTTTGGGCGATGTGGGAGTTGAGTTTGGGGAGATACAGGCGCGCCGAGATGGAGGGGTTTTCGGAGATTACTATGTCTTTGGATGCAACCGATGTTTGGAGGTCTTGGAGGGAGGGTGGGACCTGCGGAGAGCCTAGGAGGCGTTCCACGGTTCCGTCGTTGTAGACGCGGATGAGAGGTGGGAGCTCTCTCACTATCTCTTTGGGTGTTGCAGAAGCCATAAGGAAGATGATAGAAAGAAAGACAGAGAAATGGTGCAATAACAACACACACTATCTTTATTTGAGAGTTTAATAATGAATGTGCATGAAAGAGTGGGACTCAAGATGCTTCACCTTACTCGTGCATTCTTACCTACCTACCCCATAATTCACATCAAAGTGTTAAATTAGGGTCTTACAGATGAAAATGGGTTGATTTTAAATATTTACTTTGTATTGGGTTTTTCATTAGATAAATGAGGAATGGTATTGATTATAGGGTAAAATAAAGTAGGAAAACGTATAGAAATATAGAAGATGTTGGTATACATTGACGACTGACACCTTAATGTTAATATTATTAATTTAAATAATGAAATAACTCCTAAAAATCATGTTGGCTATTAAAACTAGTGGAAAGTGTTTTAGATAACAATTCATAAAGAATAATTCTGAAGTACTAAAGCACAAGGATTCTCGGTAGTTTATCCCAAAGCTTTTTTGTTCGATGTCAAAGTAGGTCAATAGATGATTTATTGTATTTAGCTGAGTTGGCAAAAGCATCAAAATAATGCAATTTTTTTTTTAAATTATCCAAATGGTAAAATTTAAATATATATATATATATAATATGAATAAGTTACGTAAACTTGACACAATTTGAAGCGAGTGTTATTTGAACTTTTGATCAAAAATAAATTGTGTTATTTTGATACTACTTTACTACAATGTAAATTTTTTAAAATTTTAATTAAAGTTATGTTAACTTAGTACAACTTCAATGTCATATAAATTGAAATTATACCAGTTTGGTACGATTTTATGTTATATTTTACAAAAAAAAAACTTTAAAAAAGTTGTACATGCTTAACATGACTTTGTTCTAGTGAGTCAAAATCGTATTAAACTGACACAATTTTTTTGCAATAAAATCATACCAAACTAACTTGATTTGCTAATTTTTATAAATTTTCTAAAACTTTAACTATTTTTGCATTTTTTGGATATTTGCAATTGCGTTCTCACTAAATTTTGTGATTTTTAATTGGATCTCTTTTGTTTAATTTATTTTATTAATTTAAATATTATAATTTTATAACTATAGAACTATACAATAATAAAACTATAAAATTGTAAATTATATAGTAATATATTCCAACATCTAAATAAAGTAACAACTTATTTCAAGTTATATTAGAGTGGATTCCTCTATTATGTTCCCTAGAAAAAAAAAATAAAGGAAGAGAAGAAACTTTTAAGTGAGGTGAGTAGGGGTTTAACAACAATCCTTTTGTTATTATGGTGTTAGGAATCTTAAGTTTTATGTTTTGATAGGGGAGAAGATTACAAAATGTAATAGACATAATTATTCTTTTATAAAAGATTTTTCTTGCTGATAAAAAGAAGACAAAGTTGAGAATAATGGAGAAACAAAGTTACAACACTCATGTAGAAGAACCTGCTCTTCCTATCTGACATCAGTAATATCATAAGCCATACAAACAAACAAAAGGATTCTTATACCATTGAAATCTCCGCACTAAAACACAACAAATGAGACAAATACGTTTCAGCTACTCGTGCAGAAACAAACGCAAGAACTTGATCAGCTTCATTGCTTTCTCAGAATCGGGATGGAAGATATGATAAACATGATCCTCACCTTGCTCTTCAAACAGTTCCAGTTCCCCTTGCCACCCACTCCTTTTCACACCCTCGAAGTACCAAACCCCTCTATCCCTAAGCTTATCCTCGCTAGCCACACACACAACAATCTTGGAACACCCAAGTCCCTCCAAGCTTGGTGCCCCAGGAGCCAAGGGGTTGACCATGGGGTTATCAATGCCACCCGGCGCAGAAGGGTAAACAAAGTCCCAAACTAAATAGGGTAAACTCTGTTCGCGCCCTGTAACAGCTTCCGATCCAATTGGGTTCGAACTGCAGAAGTAAGGATGGGAGAAAATAGCTCCTAATATTTTAACATCACAAGGTAAGGGTTCAGCCCCAGCACGCATGGCAACGTTGTGAACTATGTTCCCACCTGCACTGTCACCCCCAATGAAAATTCTTTGGAAATTACCGTGGGAAATCAGCCAAGGATCTTCATTGGCGGCGGCGTTGTTTTGAGTGGAATGGGACGCGACCCATTTGAGAGCGTCCCAGCAATCGTGGTAACACACCGGGAGAGGGTGCTCCGGGGCGAGCCTGTACTCCACGGAAACCACTATGACGTTGGTTTGGGAAACGAAGATGTTGAAGTAGCGGTGGTAGAGTTGGGAGAAAGCGGATTCGAAGAAGAATCCACCACCGTGAAAGTAGACCAAGATGGGGAACTTCTGAGGATGGTCTTGGAGAGTGGTTGGGGGTAGTTTGGGAAGGTAAATTCGAGCTGAAACAGGAGGAGTTTGAGAGATGATGATGTCTTTGGATGAGACCCCAGTTAGAGGGTCGTGAATTGAAGGTGGGACAAAGGGTGTTTCTCTTGGCCTTTCCACGGTGCCGTCACTGAAGACTCTGATGTAGGTAGGTAGCTCTGCGACGATCTCTTTTGGGTTTGTGGAAGCCATGGGGACAGAGTAATTAGAAACAGAGGAGTTGGGGTTTTTTCTTGAGACAGAATACTGGTGGAGTTTTTATGAGTGATTAGCCCCATAACCAAGTTTTGATAAATATTAGGATGTCACAGACTGGGGACATGTACATGGGGTCCCACAACCATTGGGTCTGCGCATGGGGTGGAAGTGTTCAATTGGAAAGAGAAGAAAAGACCAGAATGACAATAATAATTAGTCATAATTAGCGCACACAGTCGCTGTTGCCAGCGCAGCGTTAAACTCTGTATATGCGCATTTTTTTTAAATATATATAATATTATGTATTATTATATTTATAGACAATGATAATATAACATTATTAAATTAATATATAAAATAAAATTATATTTATTTAAAATAAAATAAAATATATATAAAAGAATAAGATAATAATTATTGATAAAAAAAAAAGGTACAGATTGAGAATTTTATACAAAAGTTTATAAAAATAATTATAAATTTTTAAAAATTTAATAAATAATTATATTTTAAAATGTAAAATTAGTATTTTAAAATATAAATATAAAAGAGAACTCTTTGTATATTATTATAGATATTTATAGATATTTGATTGATAAGAAATATTATTTATTTTTTTAATATGTTTTTTTAGTCCGTAAAAATTGTAGTAATTTTTTAAAATTTTGGTTTAATTTTTTTTAATAAGAAATGTTTGAATTAGTTATTTTAATTAAATTTATTTAACATTTTAAATATGATTTTTATTTAACGAAAACGTATAGATTTATTTTTTTTGATTAAATTTATTTAATATTGTAAACGTGAGTGTTTTTCATTTAATATTAAAGTAAATATTATTCAAAAATTTTAAATAATATGATAAAATATATTTAAAATGTCAAACAAATTTAATAATATTTAATTAAAATAATTAAGTTCATTTATTTTTATAATTTGAAAATTAAATTTGACAAAAGTTTTAAAGATGAATTAATTTTAATTTTTAATAAAAAATTAAAGAATAAAAAACATATTTATTATTTTTAATTTATGTGAAGATAGTTTATTTTATCTCAAACCTTATATTTTCTTAATAGATTTCCAGAGTAATTTTTTTTTTTTTATCTTTAGTAGATTCAAACACACTGTAAAGATAAAACATAATCGGCTAATGCTGTAACATTCCAATCACATCTATGTTTATTGCTAATACATGCTTTCTTACGGCAATAATGCGATAAGGTGCATGAGTTGAAAGATAAAAATATAAAATATAAAGAATTTGTTAGGTTCCTGTCAAGGAACAGAGATATAAAGAAAAAGTTATATAAAAAGTTATCACGAATGAGGTGAAATAATTCACTGAAAAATATAATAAATAAGTTAGATATGAATGGACGTGACCGATCAACCATTAATACTGTTGCCTTCTTTTTCGATTCGTATTTTCATTAAGACACGTTGTAATATATTTAGATATAATACTATTAAAACTTGATTTTATTTTAAAATGTTTTTTTACATGTAATTGTTTGTGCCTAGAATGCCTTTAAATTCAACAGTAATTATTCATAATTTTAATTCTTTGTATTACTGAATTATTCATATAATTTCTCTATTTACATTCTGACGTAGACAATTTTTATATATAGAAATCTCTTTTAGCTAAAATTGCTTCGTTTGAACTTTTATACTTAATTATAAGTTGGATCGAAAGGAATACAGAACTAAATTTCGGCAACTACAAACGAAAGCTCTCTACCATGAAAATATCTTCATTATCTTGAGGAACTCGTTTTATGGAAGACCAAGTGTTTCACAAAAAGACAAAATGAATATGAATAAGTAATGATGTACTTTTAAAGGTTCAGTAAGTCTCGAAACATATTCTCAGCCAAGAAAGATTCACACAATAACCATACAAGAAAGAGGAAAATATCTACCTAAATAGTCGATTAGAAGAATTAAAATAGAAAAATAATACGAAGAGATAAAAAATGGAGGCCAAAGGAAGAATTAGGGTGCGTTTGGAAATTGGAGAAAGAGAATAATGCAAAACAAATTTTATTCAACAGCATGATAAAATAGTTTTATTACAGACAGAAAACGGAGAAAATTAAGAGTGGCGAGGAATTCAGCACCTAATTATTGACTAGAAAAGAAGCGATGAGGTTGATGAATTTGTGAGCGTTAGGAGAGTCTTGATCGAGGGCTGGTTGGAGGAGATGGTAAACGTGATCCTCATCTTCCTGACGAAAGAGTTGAATTTGGCCTTGCCACCCACTCTTCTTCACAGCCTCATAGTACCAAACTCCTCTGTCGTACAAACCGTCCTTTTCAGCAACACAGACGAAGATTCTAGAACAGGCAAGTTGAGCCAGAGTGGGAGCATCAGGAGCCAAAGGGTTAATGAAGGGATTATCGATCCCACCTGGTGCAGATGGGTACGCCAACTTCCAAACCAGATTGTAGAAGTTCTGCTCAATTCCGGTAACAGGCTCGGACCCAACAGGCTGTGAGCCATAAAAGTACGGATGGGCCAGAACAGCGCCCAGTATTTTAACGTCTCCGGGCAAGGGCTGAGGCCCAAGACGAAAGGCAAGAATGTTGTGAACGATATTGGCACCTGCACTGTCTCCTCCTATGAATAGTCTGTTGAAATCACCGTGGTGAATGAGCCATGGCTCGGTGTTGTGTGTGGGGTATTTGGTAGAGTCAGAATGTGATGCAACCCATTTCAGAGCCTCCCAACAATCATCATAACCTGCAGGGAGAGGGTGCTCTGGGGCCAGTCTGTACTCCACGGAAACTACCATAACTTTTGCTGAAGAAACCAGCTTCAGCAAATGGACGTCGTAGAGTTTGGAGAAGGCGGATTCGAAGAAGAACCCACCGCCGTGAAAGTAGACGTAGATGGGAAGCTTCTCGGTCTGGGAATCGGAGATGTTTGGGAGGTAAATTCGTGCCGAAATTGGTTTCGGAGGGTTGTCTGAGATTGCAATGTCTTTGGACGACACTCCTGTGTTAGAGTCGTGGAGCGTCGGTGGCACAATCGGAAAATCGCGCGGACGTTCGACAGTGCCATCACTGAAGACGCGAACCCACTCGGGTATCTCTGTAACGATTTCTTTGGCATTGGCATTGGTGGTGGTGGAAGCCATTTTTAACTGAAGTTGCCGAGTTGTAAGCATGAATGGTTGGCTTGGAACCCTTGGCCTTCATTTATAGCTGCCTTCCAACATGAAATCGTATACAACACCACGAAAACGACTTTGACTAAAGTTAAAACAATTTAGGCGTACTAATGGTTGGATTAAGCATTTGTTGAACGATCTTTGATCAAAAGTTACGCTGTTAGTCTTTTTACCTAAGAGATTATTAGTCCAAAACCACACTTTCGATTGAAACTTATCTCAGGTTAAATCCTCCTCCAAATTGTTAACGCGTCCTCCATCATTCATCTCTCATATTTCTATCAGTGATATAATGAAACCATTAAAAAAACAACCACATTGTAATATAAAATAATAATATTTTAACTAATTTTTTTTATTTAATATATATATATATATAAATAATTTTTTAATAACTAAATTTTTGATAATTTTTTCTTTCTTCCGAGACTTAAAATATATATATATATATATATATATATATATATATATATATATATATAAATGATTTTCTAATAACTAAATTTTAATAATTTTTTCTTTGTTTTTAAAGTAATTTTTTATTTTCTGTTTTCTCATTTTTTTTATATTTTTATACAAATTAAAAGATGTTATCTCATATTATAAAAAAAAATTGTCAAAGTTGTCAACATATCTGTTGATATATATTAATTATTAAGGTGATTGTCGACTTGGTATTTATGTTATGGAAGTATCCCAGTTTTATTTTTCTTTTTCAAAACTACAATATAATATAAGTCACCTACCATTGTTCACGTAACTACCATTATTAACATGATTTGTTTTACTTGTATAATAATGTAGAGATGAAAAAAATGTGAGTGATTTATATATTGTTATGTTTAATTTATATTATATTGTAGAGTTGAAAAAAAAAATGTGACAGATTTATATATTGTGTTACGTGGTTGAAGTGTCTACCCAATTTCACACTTGTAAAATTTGTTTATTCATTTTTATATTTTGAAATATAATTAAGATTAAAAAAAACGAAATATGTAATAGCGTTACGTGGTTGAAGTGTCTACCCAATTTCACACTTGTACAATTTCTTTATTCAGTTTTATATTTTGAAATATAATTAAGGCTAAAAAAATATGAAATATGTACATAAAAGAAGACATCTCTATATTGCTAATACTTTATCCTCCTTCTAATCAAAATCTATTAATTTGTAAAAATAGTATTTATTATTTATTTGAACGCAATAAATACATTACATTAAAATATCATGTATCCATGACTTTGGAAAGGAAAATAATTGTTTCAATAACTTATCTGTTATTAATATTAATTATTTATTTGAGCTTAATGAATGCACTACCTTAAAAACTAAATTTCTCATTCAACATAAGGTTTTAAAAAGGAAAATTACTAATTTCAAGAGTTATTCATTATAGCCAAAGATGAAATACACTTGCAACAGATGAATGGCCTGTTCATCCTTTTGTTCAACTAAATGTAGGTGGTGGTTTTATATCAGACACAGGATGGGTATAGCGGGAATTGTGACACATGAAGTGGTAGATTGAGTTTGGATTCCCAAGAATGATCAGAGTATTATTTGTGAAACGGAGCATTTGGAAGTATTTAACATCTTCCATAATCCATAAATGGAAACCAAAAGAAATTCACTTTCACAAATATAGCAACATCCTTTGGGAAATTCAGGAGCAAATCAATTGGTGTCGGAAATGCTCTTGTGAACATATTTCCCGAGACCAAAACATATACATATTTCAACAAGCAGCTTCAAATGAAAAATAGGATGATATTCCATGACATCTTACCTGTTCCAGGATTGGCTTAGCCTATCCTTCATAGCCTTGCCTTGCTTCAGTTTTTCTTTTTTCGATTTCTATTCCTTTTGTAAAAATATATGAAATATTTTCAAAGACTTCTCTTCTCAAACATTAATCAAGAACCATATTAAGAGTTGCTGATTTGATGCATAATAGGAAAATTATTTAGAAGCATCAAAAACGTGCCTTCATCGTACGAATATTGAAATGAAGTATATTCGCTACAATAATTTAAAACAAATATCCTTGTCAAATGGCAGGATTCGACAGTCTGGCAGAAGTTACCCAAGCAGCACAATTTCCTTGCAGAAAACTATAACTTTGTCCATATATACATTGGGAAAAATATTTACACCTACAATCATAAAGTTAACAATGGTAATTACCTGAACATAGGCATCTGAGAGAAGAACTGTTAAGTCATATAACCATCACATTGCATGAAAAAAAAAAATGTTCGTGAAGGTCATATTTGCTATATCTATGATAATGAAATTACAGAGAACAGGGGCTTACACCTCGTTTAAAAATAAAAGAAGCAGACTCGGTCTAGCCGAGTTGTATATCACAAACAGGAGACCCCTTCCTGGTACAACAAAAGGAATAACATCTACTACATTCTGTACAACACAATCGGTTAGAGGTCAAGAGTATAGAATGGGTGCATACTACAGTCGGTTGTTATGGCAGTTGGCCTTTGTAAGTGCTTTAACAAAGTAATTGCGGATCTCTGGTATTACGCGCTGAATCAGAAGAGAGTGCCTGCAAACAATTAGTATAAACAGAAATATAAGGTGAAGAATCAGTCGGCCAAAAAAAAATGCCTTGATGCTAATTATCCTGTTTATTTCAAACTGTCTATAAAACACAACTGTGTATAAACAGAAGAAGGCCATATATAAAAATACCAAATCCCCTCGCATCCAATCTGAATACGGTACAAGAAAAACAACCATACAAATAAACTTCTATTTGCTGCTTGAATGTTGGAATACATAGTCATCTACATCCAAAATATAATTGGAACATTGTACCACAGTAAGCATGGAATATCTATGTTTCCAAAGGACTCTTCCTTACTGAGTTTTGGATATAATAGGCTTGAATATTTGCTATTTTCACCAGTGACATTATTCACGTACTGGGGGATGACAGTTTAATTAAAACAAAACATTATGATGATAAAAAGAAAAAATAGATCAGTGAGATTATTAAAGTCTCAAGATCCAAATTTCGTTTTAATTCAACAACATTCTTCACGAAACAGCACGCACAACAGTACTAAACCAGATGACCAAATTCTTATACACAGCTATCAAGACATCATAGAGGTAAGAAAACGCCCACAAGATGTAAACACAGAAATTAGGAAATCAGATCAATACCCAGGCCTTGCACTCAATTTATCAAATTGCTCCAAGATAAAAAGGATGCATGCATGCCTCAGTGGTATTGCATTGAAGGCTTCTGAAAGCTCGTACATACTTGAAACATTCTCTAGTGATATATCCTGTGACAAAAAACATGGGGTAACGAGAAGCCCACGATCAAGTCTAATATTTAGTACAAGGAAACATAAATATATAAAACTGATTTTCCTAGCTCACCTGCGCAATTGTGTATTCGCAGAGTCTCTTAAGTCCTTCCAAAAGATATTGATCGGCTGCTCGAAGAAGATCTTGAGCAATATCCAGAGTGACATCAACTGATCCACAATACACAAATCTGGATAGATATCAAACGAACAATGAGATATAAGATGTCCATAAATTATTAGAAGCATTCACAGACCAACTTTAATAAATCACAAGACTGCAGAATTTAGTAGACCTCATCATCAACTCAAAAACCTCCCATCTAATATTTGGAATCTCTATGTCCCTTGCCTCCTTCTCCTGGCATGCAATAAAACACATGTTCACATCACAGAATATGAACTACCACTCTATGCTTCAAATTAAAACACATTTTTTGGTAATTACTTACTTAATATTAGATCCACCATTCAAATCAGCAGTAAAAAATATAGGTGATAAATAAATACCTCATGAAACCAAGTGGAGTCAACAAAGGAGTTCCTTTTATAACCAACACTCTTGTTTTGTAATAATGTAAAGGAATTACAAGAATTGTTTCTTGGGACAATATCCTTATTTGGAGTGGCTTTAGAGGTCGGGTGAAGGAGAAAGATTATTCATGGGTGAAGCTGAATATAATAAACTCACCCTGTAACCACCGTCAAACATTGCACGAAATGCATCTGAAGATGCAAGTAGACAAATTCTATGTGCATAAAATTGTTTGCCTGCAACGAAGAACAAAGATCACCAAGTTCACTACACGTGTCAACTGAAGCACAACACGTCTTAGGGATGGTAGCTTTTCAAGCTACAATTTTAAGAATGAAACAATGTGGACAAAAAGCATCAACCTTCAACCAAAAATGTAACGTCAGACAATGTAGCATTGTTCACATACTGCTCTCCTAAATATACCTGCAAAATAAATAGTAGTTGATCATAAACATACCAGCTTTTAGAAAATCTTATTCCAGAATTATTTAGACAAGGCAGGGTGAAGAAGAAACTTGGCATCAGGATTCTTATGCAAGAGGCAAGCATGTAAAACAGCAAGCATTGATCAAGATGACTGCTGGCTGTTAGATAATTAGATGCTCGTTATATTCAATGGACCACGTATTTATATATAGTCATGTAATTAGTCGTCATAAAATATCTTTTAGAGAAAGCAAACAAGAGGAACAAACTGAAATTTTATGATTTCTGCTCACTTGAAATGAGAGCACAGACTTATTTATAGGCACCACTTACAGCAAAAAGCTATTGTTAATAATATCTGACACCTGTAAAAGCTTACAGCTGTACAAACTAACTATGATTTATTCAGTCTAACAATATCATATACAAATAATATAAATCTATTAAAAATTGTTATTGGCTACTGACTACTAAATTTGACACCAGGGTTTAAAGAAATTTTAAATAAAAAGTATTTCTAAGCACGTTACATTAATATAAGCAAATTACAATTACTACCTAATTGAGTACGTATACACTGTATAAAGATCTTACCCGTGAAGAAATTTTAAGCCTATAACAGCAGATGCAACAACAATTTCACATATCGTTAAATGAAAGTTGAAGGAAAAATAAAACTCGTGAAAACATTCTTTTATAATTAAATTCTACGCAGTGGAATTGTGAAAACTGATGATAAGCCAACAGGATTACCTGTGGCGTTGGAGAAAGAGGAGGAGCATCAACAGGAGATAAGGTCGATGCTTTATTGGCCAACTTGCATAAAGCCACAGCACCATCAAGTTGCTGCTTAGAGCTAGATGATCCAAGAAGCCCAATAAGCAACTCAAGACCTGCATGGACAGATGCTCAAGTTCTTCAAAACAAATACAAAAAGGAGTTTGTAAAACAATAAACAATGAGAACCAAACCCATGAAAAAACATTTACTAAGATACATACCATAGTGATCAATAAAAATTTTTCTCTGATCATCTGCAGAACAAAGATGCGCAAGAGCCAAAGCAACTCGCCTTTGACAACCCTTTTCTGAAACTCGCATAAGATATAACAAATGGTTCAAAACCTATAAAAAGGAAAAACATCACATTACAAATTTGAATACTATAAAAACCCCCCATCATTTTAAAGATATCAAGTCTTAACAACCAAAAGCAGAACGTATCATGAATATGGCATTTTACCCGGCCCTGAATCTTCTCCTCTAATCTTTTCAACGTCTTGGCAACACAATCTTTAGTTGCCTGCAATAAAAATCAATTCCATAAAGGTCAACATTGATCTTAATAAGATAAATCTATTTTCCTTCAATTACAAATGTTCAAATGAAATCACGAAGTATTTTAATATTTTTTAGTAAAGGCATCAAAGGGTGAAAGCAGAAACTGTAAATCAAGGCTACAGTATGTAGTAAATAGAAAGCTTACTTGAACAATAAATTCTCCATCTTGCAGCCTCTGAACTCCACCTACCCTAATGAAATCGGACACATTATCCTACGGGACAAAATAAAATAAATAACCCAAAAACAGAGAATAGTTAATTAACTTAAGTCTCAAAGTAACAAGCTTTTTAAGCAATTAAGACAGAAAATCTTCATTTCAATCAAATTCAGTTGTATCATACCTCATTGTCAGCAAGACCATACAGAGCAAAAGCAGCATTATGTTGTAAAGACCCATTTTTTGAGTCAAGAAGCTTGAGCAATGGCACTAAGCCACCATTGTGAGCAATACCAGCTTGGTTATGTGTGTCCTGAAATCAACAAAAAATTGTATATTTATATTCAGCCAAAAGAAATGCATATGTTGGTAAGAAGAACCAGAATTCGACATGTAAATGGACACAGGTGCATAGTAGTTGATATAAAAAGGTGTGATATATCACTAAGATGATTTCCATTCTCAGAGATAAGCCACATATAACTCTACGAGGATTAATGAGAACATGAAAATCCATTGAATGTGTTACAGATCCAAATACTATCCTGCAGAGAATGATGCTACTAACTTATTTCCAGGATATAATGGAACTTTATATTCAATCTAATGCAAGTAAATCATAAACGGAAAAAAGGAAAAAAGAAAGGGAATAACCTGGGCTAATCTTCCCAACGCAAATGCTGACATTTCCCTGAGTTGTACATCAGATGACTGAAGCATTTCTATCAATGGTTGGACAGCACCTCTCTGTACAATGTGAACCTAAAATCAAGCAGCACAGACAGAAAAAACTAAGGTCAAAAGAAAATTATCTATGATACATCATAAGAGAAGTAACTATACTGTTCAGTATTCTATTACCATCTAATCTTATTTAACAAGAAATAAATAGTACAAAACAATCAAATTGGAAATAGGAATGTCACCAAACGATTGCTCCAACTAAAGTTCAGTTATAAATTGTTTATTATCTCCCCCTCCTCACTATTCAGGCATACAAGTATAAAAGGGGGCTATTTATATGTACGTGTGTGTGTGTAATATTAAGTGATTCAAACTTGAAAACTGGAGTTATCCACCCAATTCAAGTTTTACTTTTGTCCTTTACATTCTGAAGCTTACGCTTACCTTACAGTCTGAATCAGTTGCTGCAAATTGTCCAAGTAACAAGGCTGCTTCTCTCTGGCTTTCAGAGCAGCAGGAACTGTTAAATAAAGTATAGCATTATATATGTTAATCAGAAGATATCTTTCAGGCAACACATTTGATAGAATATTATGACCAGAAATAAAAAAAAATGGCCACATAATAATAACAAAACATGTTCATTGTTCAGGGTAGATTGTTCAGGGTAGAGAGGGAAGGGGCATTGCAGTTTATCAGGGTCCAGAATTGAGGATAAACCTAAGTAATCCAATAACTGGCTGTAAAGCTCCAGCGAGAAGAACTTCTTTCTTTATATTAGGTGAAGAGTGCACTAGATTTCCAATCACACCAACCTGGCATATCAAATTCATAGCATGTGCCACATAAGATCCGGGCAAAGATAAGCTGAAAATTATTGCAAAAGTCTTGCATTTATATTAAAATTTTGTTATCCTCACCGCTTCATAATGAACGGCGGCATCTTCAGAACGTAGCATTAAAATCAAAGTTGGGAGAGCATTGCATTCAACAATCTGGAAAATCATCATGTTGTGTGACTTGTTTGTAAAATATCCAAACCACAAGTTCCAGCAACAACTTACCTGATTTTTATTTTCATCATTTTTAAAAGCCAGAGTTCGTAGAGCACCAGCAGCTGCTCTTTGTACCTTTGCATCGGCAAAATCAAGCAAATGAACAAGTGGTGGAATTCCACCTTCCATCCTACAGATCAAATCAAGATAATATTGAGAACAAATCCAAAATAAATTTTAAATATGCTAACCTTAGAAGAAGGCAAAACCTGACACGGGTTTTAATGCTGCTGTTTTCATGAGCAAGATTAGTAATAGCATCTGCAGCCCTGCGAATGAGACTATTAATAGCACGAGATGTTAAGCCATCCTTGTGCCTCTTTAAAAGATCAACAAGATGTATTAAGGCACCACTGTCAACAATGAGCTGTTGATGTTCTGGCTGTAGAAAGCATTCAAAATAAAATAGCAGTTTAGCAATTATATTCTTTTTAACAGATGAAAGAAATATGTCGGAAGAGAAAAGGAAGCAAAGTACCAGTAAATTTAAAAGTTGCATCAAATTATGTGAAATTATATGTCATATACATACACAATTCAAACTCCCCTCAAACATGACTCAGTCACCAGTCCTAGTGACTGCACATGTTGGGCTTCACCATGGTTACAAAAAAGGAGATGGTCAATGCTTCTATATTCACATCCTACAACCTACACTAAATTAATCTAGTGATTGACAAACCGGATACATAAATTTCCGTTTAGAAATCAGTAGAATCTCCCAAACTTCCTACAGTTCCAAACAAAAATTATGGACATAGTAGGCCAGACTGGCTTTCAGTGGTGGATATCCATCAGGACTAAAGGGAACAATCTCCCCATCCCCCTCCTCCAAATTTATTTGTTTTTTGAATCTATGTGGGACATTTGCTTTAATTAAGAATTTCACAAGAATTCAACCCACCACCAATTGACTAAAGTGATTTTTGCACCAAGTAGAATGTTTAAGAACATCTCCTTTCCTTACTTCTAACCTTCACCCAATATATTGAATTTCATTCAATTAGTGATCATTTAAATTTTTTAAACAAGCTTTCATCCAATACTTAAATAAGTATCCAAAGCTCAGAAGTAATATTGTAAAATTAGCAGATCCCACAGTTTTCAAGAATTGGCACATCCTCTTTCCTCTCCCCCTTCCCACTAACTAGCTTATCCACATAAACCCTCAACCAAGTTCCAACACCGCTGACTACCATCAAAACAATATAGAAAGGGTAAACTTATGGTAGACTACATGATTCAACCAGCTTTGAGACAAACAGATTGCATAAAGACAAACTCAATCCTTTATAAATAAATGATTACCAAACAGCAGGTAATTAACTCAAATATGGGATAAATAAATGATTACCAAACAGATTGCATAAAGACAAACTCATGTAAGATTTTTTTTTTTATCTCTTGTAGTGAACACTTGGAAAAAAAAAAATAGAAAATTCAAATTTAGATGCACTGTAATCAAGTTATATATTTTAATTAATTTAGTTAAAAAATTAAAACTGACATCCCAATCCCAGACACAGTTTGTCTTGTGCCAGAACATAAAGAGAACAGTTACTAAAAGTAAAAAAGAATCCCAGGACACTGAACTGAAGCACTGAAGTTGCAGGTTTGGAGGGGCAGCAACATCTGATTTTGTGATTAACTACTATGAGGGCTGCGGGATTTGCTGGCTCCGAGGTGTGATTCAACAGCAAAATCACGATTCTTAAGATTCTAGACATATTCATGTGTCATGCACAAAAACAACCCATTGTACCACATCGTAATGAATCATGCAATAAAAACAAACACTCAATCCAACCCTTGTTATAAGGTTCATTTTAGAAGGTACACTGGTAACATTTTTCAAAAAGATCAGCTGAATTAATTACTTTAATTGGTATGTGATAACGTTAATAGAAGACCAGAAAGTACTATGCTATACTCACACTAACTAAGAATCTTAGTGAAGTTGATTTAATGTTCTTAATTTCATAAAATAAATAAATACATTCTTTAAATCACCACCAGTCATATTTATTGGAAACTGGTGCCCAAGTTTAAATGTAAGGATATTTTTGAAATAATAACATCAAATAAAATCGAGATAATTGGAATTTACCTATTCTTAAGTCTTTTAAACACAATCAAAAGGAGTATTTAGCAAACCCAACCTACAAATTACACCATCAGGCATGATCTTTAACACTGTCTCTACTATTACTCCCTTAGTTTCTTTTTGGACATTTTTTGGATAACCCAAGATATGAATATTTTTTAACTTGAATAAAATATTTATTTTCATTTCTATATCACTATAAATGCATATATGTAAACTAATTAAATATTAAATGAGAGATAAGAGTATAAATGACAAAAAATAACTACTATTGTGTTGAACTTCGCATTTTCAGTTAAATATAAACAAAAAACAAAAAAAAGACTTTCACAAGTGCAACACTTGAAGTTACATATATCACTCGCACCATCATTAAACAAAAAAAATGGAACAGCATTCCATATTAAAATGCATAAATAAATAAACAACAATCAAAAGTGAATTGAACATTACAAAACTTGAAATCAAGCGAAAACCAAAATTACACTCATAATTCCAAATTTGCAGAACACGAAGGATCGTCAATCCGAATTATGAAGTACCAAACTAAAACAAGCTAAGACCTACGAGGTGCAGACGATTAAATATGGGATAAAACCGAAAATAACAGTTAGAGAAAAATGAAATCACCTTGACGGCAAGAAGTCCTAGTGCGAAAGCGCTCCCCTTCTCAACCTCGTGCTCGAATGGCAATGGCTTCTGGACACGGTCAATCAGAGGCGGTGCCTGAAGATGCTTCACCAACGCCGGAATCGCGCCTCCTTCAACAATCAGGTTCACCACTTCCTCTGCAAACACAACCAACACCAACCGATTCATACACACGGACATGCAACCGACACGAGGAAACACAGAAGAAGAAACAGCACACCGCAACCGCAATCCAAACGAACGCAGCGACACACGGCGAGATCGGAGGCATCGATTTACCATTCTTCGCGAGATCGGCGAGCGCGTGAGTAGCGCGTTTGGCCGCGGATCGATCCGCTTCGTTCCACGTGAAAGTCGACTCGAGGATGCTCACCTGTTCTCCAACGTCGCAGAGGAGCGCCGCTCGCTCGGCGGCAGTGGACGGCGCCGCCGAGATCTGCCTCTCGTCGTGCTGTTCCTCGTCGAGCTTCCGCTTTTGCCCCTTCCTCTGGGAGAGACTCTGATCCTGGCGTCTCTGGAGCTCCATGAACGAGAGAAAAAGCAAAGAAGGTTCTGAGAACAGAGTGTTTGCTCTGTCTGGTGCGAGAAAGAGAGGAGAGGGTGAGAAATGCTATTGGAGATTTGAACGGTGACATGTAGAAGGGGTATTTTGGGAAATGTAAAGTAGCAATGAAGAAAAGAAAAAAAGAAAAAAGAAAAAAAGAACACACACTCACTTTGAGAACAGAGGTGTCTGGCTTTGAACCGGCCACATCATTTAGGGGTCTGGAATGGGCCAAAGCTGAACACTGAACAATGCCCTTTTTATTTCTAAGTAAGAAAAATCAGCAGACATTTTTATAATCAATATTAAAATGAAGCTGCCTTATTGGTGTTTAGTTTTAAAGAATAAAAATAACTAAATTAAATAATACTTTATTCAATTAAAATCTCCTTTGGAACTATGAAAATCGATTATAAAAATATGACAGTCAATTGTTAGACATCGAATTTAATTTTTAAAGCTTGTAGTAACTGATATGCTACAAGTAATTGATTCTTGGATCACTAATTCAATATTTAAATTACTTGCTGAACATGTGTGAATATACAGACATAAAAATATACAAATACGCAAACATTAAATATTTAAAATATGTACAGATAAATTTCTTTGCAAATACTCTTAACAATAAAGACAATAAAGATAAAGTAAAACCGTTTTAGAAACTATAAATGATTTACATATTAATTTGAAATTTCTTTTTAATTAAATCAATATAAAAGAGATTTAAAAAAAAACAATTTATATATAAATAATTGTAAATTATGTAAAAAAAAAAGTTTGTGGGGTGTTCTTTTCGTTAAAAATTTGATTCAAAGATACCCATGTTACATCTTTAATAAATCAATGTGCGCAATGGTCTAAGTAAATTTTACCTAAATTATTGAGAATAAGATTTTATCCTTGTGAACTCTAATTTTATTTTATTCTGTGACAAAAAGAGTGAGAAGTATGTCCGATTCAATTTTAGAAATGTATGAGATAATCAATTATTTTAGTCATGACAATCAATTTTGAGTGGATGTTGGAAATAAATAATTGACTAAGGGTTTTGAAAATCAGTTATAGTGCTGATAGACACGTGTGACCATCAGTTATCATTGCACAATTTTCTTATTTGTGTTTATAAAATACAGTATTTTTCATTTTTGCTGTTTTGGAGAAAATAAGAAATATGACGTGAGATCACATTTTCATAAAATAAACAAAAAAAATTCTCCAACTAACTTTTAACAAAAAAAAATTAAAAACTTAACCAAAAGGTAAAGAAACAGAGAAATCGTTGCAATATAAAAACTAGTTGATTGTAAAGCGGGAATCTATCTTTCTGTCAACGAAATCAACGTTAAAAATATATGATTGGTTAATAGGTGAACTGATATAATTTTAAGTAGTTAGAATTTTTATTGAAAAAATTATCCAAATTAAACATATAAATCAAAATCAATTTAATTTAAGATTTGACTATGTTCCTACTAACTGGATTTAAGTCTGTAGCAAGAGGTTTGACTTCTAAGGGCATAAATTTTGAACTTGACAATTATTTGTTGATTCTATATTGTCATATGATTGCATAGGCCTCCTTTGATGTTAGTAGTAATCCTTGATTCTTTCAAATATTACACTTTTCTGTTTCACACGTCCCTTACTTTGTTGTTTTTAATAATTGTATTTGGTTCATTCGTAAAAGTAAATAGGACAGAGATTTGGTAACTTTATTAAAATATAAATAAAGATAGCCAATGTTAGAGAATAATTAATAGAACATGTGAAATGGGTATAATTTCAAATTAAGTATCTAAAGATTGAATATATATATATATATATATATATATATATATATATATATATATATATATATATATATCTATTTCAATCCAAGTTCGTCCAATAATTATCGTTAAGAACAATTACCGTTTCCGAGGTATTGTCCGTTTTGGAACGTTGAACTCCGTCACAGTTTAAATAAGTTACAATAAGTTAAACATAGTTTAGAAGTCAGGGTCAAGCGTAGTTTATCCCTACATCTTCTGAAGCGTCTTTTAAGGACAAAATCGTGACGAAACTCAACGTTTCAAAGCGGACAATACCTCAGGAACACGATTGTTAACGATGAATTGTTCTGTTGAACATTTTGTATCATCCAAATTTTGAAATATTCAAGATAAATGTTTAAAGCCTTTAATAATTGTCTCTGTTAGTTGATTTAATTCTTAAAGTTATTAACAAAAAATAATTATGTTTTTCATAAAAGTTTAGTATTGTTTGGTGCATAAGGTACTTACTTTATACTTTTAAAGAAGCAAATGTAGCTTTGTCTCAATGATAAAATATAAAATATACATCTCAAAGCGTAAAATAACTATTAAAACGAATGCATTTATAACCCACAAATTATACATATCGATAGAGAAAGAAGTTTCCAAGAATAACAAAAGAAGTACATTCATATTTATGAACAATGAGAGTGTATATAATAAAAAAAATAATCAGATACAAGATGTAGGAAAATACAGTGACAAATATACTTTTAAATGTTATAAATCGGACGTACTCACGTCAAAGTATTTAAAAAAAAGAAGGAAAAAGTTAATCTAAGACGAGTCTATAAATTCAATTTTGCAGAGCAAATTACTTCTCGAAAAAAAAGAATATAATAACAAAGATAAAGAAAAGAAGATATTCGCTTCCATCTAATCCTAAAAAATTAAGGGGTAAAAAAATGAGTATTTATGGTTCACCAATTTCTTTTTATCTTTTGTAAATTTTAATTTTAAAGAGGTTCTTAATATTTTTAGACTCAAATATAATTCGTGGATTTTAAAGTTAATGTTCATATACACAGAAAGCACATCTAGCAACAGAGAAAAATAAAATATTAATAAATATGTGCTAGTAAAAATTGAATCGTTCAAAATGCTTGAGGCCATAACATAACGCTGGGGAAGGGAAGGGAAATAGTGAAAAGATTAAAAAATAAATCATGTAATCACGAGCCTGACGTGTTTTGTGATTCGCATCAAACGAGAGAACAAGAAAAAAAAATGGTGAGGTACACTTCCCATTAAGAAAAGAAATAAAAGAAACAAAGGGATTGCTTATTTAAGAGGATTTCTACCTCCAACCGTATGATTTCTTACTGCGTCCCCATATTTTTAAAAATACCAATTATATCCTTATAAGTAATTTAAGTTTTAGATGGTACCATTTCTAAACGTTTCGGATTATACTATCCAAAACACACAAAAAAATAATTTTTTTTTACTTAGATTATACGGTTCAAAATAAAAATAATTATACTTTTACTTTTTGAATTATACGATTCAAAGTATAAAATTTAAATTTACATTTTGAATTGTAGAAAAATATGTAATGATCTTACATTTTGTATTATAATTAGGGGTGTCAAAATGATCCAAAGTGACTCACAAGGGTTGGTTCATCACAAGTTGAGCTAAAAAAATGTTAGTTCAACCTGGCTTACTTTTGTTGTGAGTCAGAAATTTTGCAATCTGACTTATTTCGGATTGGTGTGTTACTAACTCACTTGTATTTTCTTCTTTGTAATTTATTTTATATATTTATTATATTATAATGAGAGCGAATTAACTAAAAATATTCAAATATTACAGAACAACATTCTTGTATTTAACAATATGAAATTATGAACCTATATAATTAGAAGTAGTAAATAATTATAACAAAAAAAAATGTTGATGGATTAAGTAGGTCAACCCACCTTCAGCTCCTGAGTTATATGAGTTGAATTCAGTTCAACCCACTTTTTAAAGAAGTGAAATTTTCTCAACCCAACTCAGCTCGAACCTGCGGTGAGCCGGATTGACTTATGGGTTGAACCCATTTTGATATCTCTATATAAAATTTAGTATGTAAAGTCAATATTACATTAATGGTTGATAATTGATATTATTTTGTTTTGTTTTTTTTATCTTTTATAGTTATTTTATTATTATCCTTTTAGATATTTTAGATTTTATTTAATAAATTTAAAAAAATAAGTATTTGGTTTACATATTTAATAATTTTTAAATAAATGAAAATATAAAAAAAAATTAAGAAAATTATCAACGTAATTTTATTGTCAAGAGGAGGAAATATTTATAAAATTAATTATATAATATCAATTATAAAACTACGTGCCTAATCCAATGTGAGCTACTCCTCTAGTAAAGGTCCTTTCACCCAACAAATTGAGTATAACTTGTCTAACTAGTAAGTCATTTAAAGAGATGTGAGCTTCAAAAATCTATAAATAAAATATTTGACAAAGGTCAAAATCAACAACCTTATGAAAAATATTACAATAATATAAAGAATATAAGAATTGATTATGGAAAATGTGAAATGTAAGTTTTGAATTCCATAATCCAAAATATATTTAAAAAATAATGCAGTAAGGATTTTGTAATTCAGAATATATTTTTAGATTCAAAATTAGATTTCACATTATAATCAAAATATAAATTTTACTTTCAATTATACAATCTTAAATAAACGCAATAGAGGCCAAGGAAGTGTGGCTTCTCACACACGATGAAGTCAATGGAAGTGCACAAGAGATAAATCTGAAATGAAATTTTAAATTTTTTAATAAGGGACAATTAAGTCATTTGAACAAAACTGTGAATGGACTAAGAAAACATTGGGAAATCCATTTCATTCAATGAGTTTTTTTTTTTTTTTTCATTGAATGTACTAAATACACTTTTATTGAAAGTTATTGTGTACTTTTTTTCACAACTGGCATTAACATTAAAAACCTTTACTTTTTTACAAACTACTTCAATGATAAATTAAATTGTATACTTTTCATAATTTTCTATTGTTTATGTGCTTTCTATGTATTAAATATAGGAATGGAGTCCTATAATTCACAATAGCAGCCATATTCGCTATCAATATTATCTCAAAGAAAATATCTGGCTAAAAAAATAGTAATTCTACAATTTTACTCTATTGCCGGCACTGCACATGCGCACGACATCATTGGACCTTTAATTTGAACACATCAATAATCAATTCAGTAAAGAAATTCCTTCTCTCCGTGGCTTAATTACATTGTCAAGATCATTTTGACATCTTCAGACTCTATTAAAAATGATATGAAAAGAAATTTTAAATGTGTCTGTTTGAGTGAAAGAGAAAGAGTCAACGGCATCCCACTAATGTTTTGTTTGTGTATCTACTCCAACAAAACAACTAGAGTAGTGGTGTCTGACCGGTAAACTTTGTTTCCCGCGTTATCATTACCCGTTCCAACCAATAACCAATAACCAATCGATATTCATATTCTTTTCTTCTCCATTCTTCTGTGTTTTCTTTCCTACCACTCCAACTCCAACTCCAAGACCCTTTCAAATTCCACCATCATCACATCACAATCTTAACTAACCACCTCATTCATTTCATTTTTCTCATTCCAACCACTTCAACCACCATGTCCCTCTTTCTCTTTCTCTTTCTCCTTCTCCTTCTCCTCTTCCTCCCCTTCTCCCTCTCCCAAGCGCCTCCCAGAGGTCTACTCATAAACTGCGGGGCCCAATCGGGGGCCCAATTCGATGACCGCACGTGGCTCCCCGATTGGGGCTTCGTCTCTTCGGGCTCGCCCAAAACCCTCACCTCCCCCGTTCTCATCCCCACCCTGCAAACCCTTCGCTCCTTCCCTCGCCAAGTCAAGAAGCACTGCTACAATGTTCCCACGTACCGCGGCGCAAAGTACTTGGTGCGTACCACCTACTTCTACGGCGGAGTCAACGGCGCCGATCACCCTTCGCCACCCGTCTTTGACCAGATCCTCGATGGGACCCTCTGGAGCGTGGTCAACACCACTGCAGATTACGCCAACGGAAACTCCACCTTCTACGAAGGAGTTTTCATGGCCCAGGGGAAGATCATCAACTTCTGCATCGGTTCCAATACTTACACCGATTCTGACCCCTTTATCTCTGCTTTGGAATTCTTGATTCTCGAGGATTCTCTCTACAATACCACGGACTTCAACAGCTTTGGCCTTGCATTGTTTGCGCGCCACAGTTTTGGATCCTCCGGACCACCCATTCGGTTTGTTTATCCTTTTTCATTGCCCTCACTGTTCAAACCCAGTGCCTTTTGTAGCTCTGTTCATTTAGTGTTTTTTTTTTTAATTAAGTTAATGTTGAGTTTTTCTTTTCTTTTCTCTTTTCTCTGTCGTGAGAAAAGAGAGTAACCTTTATGATAGGGTTGCAATGCAACTTTTAAGGCAGCTAAGGAAGCTTATGGATTAAATTCCGAACTGAATTTGACTTTTTCTTATGAATTTAATTAGAATTCAAATTTAATGAAAATGTAATTGTTTATTGTAAAATCATCCAGTTACAAATGAAAATGGTAATTAAGAGATTTTTTTTATACCCTGAAAAGTGGAGCCGTTTCTTAACTTGATAATTGAAAGAAATTTACAATATCTGATAAATTTAGGAGTTTTGGTGCAGTTAGTTCATGACGAGAACTCATTCATCCAAAACTATTTGAACCAAAACCTCTAAATTTATCAGGTAGCATATGGACTCTCATTAATTAAACTATTTTCATATATAAATAATCACGGATAATGTGTTGGACTCTTCCATTTTTATTCTGAAAGCATTATTTCCCTGGTCTCTGATGCAGAATTGTGGGTTTTTTGTTGTTGTTCAGGTATCCTGATGATCAGTTTGACCGTATATGGGTGCCTTTTGAGCAGAGTAGTTCTGCCAAAGCAAGCACCCACAATGTTTCTGTTTATGGTTTTTGGAATCTTCCACCTGCAAAAATATTCGAGACGCACATAGGATCTGAACAATTGGAGTCCTTGGAACTGAGATGGCCTACAGCGCTACTTCCAAGCTCTAAATACTACATCGCACTATACTTTGCTGACAACACTGTTGGATCAAGAGTTTTTAACATAAGCGTAAATGGTATTACTTATTACCATAATTTGATTGTGATCCCATCAGGCACTGTTGTATTTGCCAGCCAGTGGCCTCTTTCTGGTCCTACTACAATAACTTTGACCCCTGTTGCAAGTTCAACCCGGGGCCCCTTAATCAATGCCGGTGAAGTTTTTTATCTGCTGCCACTTAAAGGAAGAACTTCAACTCGAGATGGTATAGCTTTTGATTTCATGTTTTTTTTTCTTAACTCCGGGTCATTTCTGAAACGCTTGACATTATTTCTTCGCCAACAAGAAAATACAAGTTTCTAAGCACGGGATGGAAACTATGTTCCTCCAGTGCCACTGTCTAGCAATATATATCCTAAGGTCTTTTATGTCACTAATCAAAATTGCAAATCTTAAAATGACTTTATATGAACAACGGTCTCATATTAAGATACAGTTGACTAAAGTTCTAGAGAAAAAGGATTAGAGGAGTTTGGCTTTGCACTTTTTTTTTAAGAGAGAAGGGAGGAGAATTTTTTTGAAGAGACGAGTTAAGGAATGATAGAGCTACGAATTTTTTTATGAATGATGGGAATAATTGAAGATCAGCATCGTATAGATCAGTATACTGTCACTGTAATTGTATTTTTCATTGTCATGCTTGCACCAGCTTAGTAAGAAAGATTTTGAAATTGGACAAATTTGTAGTAAGAAGTGTAATGAATGCCATTACTGCTCGACAATTACCACTATTTTAACCCGAGTTGTTTTCCCTATCACATATCAAAGAGAAATTCTCAATCCTTTTTCTGGGGGTGAGGGTTTGATGGTAGCATGCCACTGGCGGCCCAAAAAAAACAGGACATGCTCCTGGTTAACTGGTTATTCTTTATTTTAAGTCCCAACATTTTCATCATAGTTTGTAGTGCTTTAGTACGTTAATTGTGGACATGCAAGGTTTGTAAAAGGGTAACTTTCTTTTGACAGTTATTGCGTTGGAAAAAGTAAAAGACAGCCTTCAAAATCCACCCCTGGATTGGAATGGTGATCCCTGTATGCCTCAGCAGTATTCATGGACTGGCATCACATGCTCTGAAGGACCACGTATCCGTGTAGTGACTTTGTAAGATCAGACTTGAGTTGTTATAGCACATGGTATCCTGTCCTTTCAGTCCTATTGTGCTGTGTGAATGAATAGCTTACTTATGGTTTCCTGTTTTGTTCAGAAACTTGACAAGCATGGATCTTTCTGGATCTTTATCGCCCTCTGTTGCCAATATGACAGCTCTGACTAACATGTAGGCTCTTTAGTTTACGTATTTCACTTTATGAAATTTAGTATTTCAAAATTTATGATCAGTAAATCATTGCCTTTCTTGCAGCTGGCTTGGGAATAACAGTTTAACGGGGCAGATTCCTGACCTCAGTTCACTAAAGATGTTAGAAACACTGTAAGTTTTTACTTGGCGTGTGTGTGTATTTTAAGTGTGACACGATAGTTTATCTTTTAGCATATGGTTTATCTCATCACTGCCTGTAGCTAGTCTACCATTTTTCATTTAATGGAAACAAACATATTTTTGCAAGTTATTTTTATCATAAAGCAACTCATGTAGTCGTGTTCTGAAGCAACTTCCACCATCGAAATGTTTGAAATCCAAGAAAACTTCAATGTATTCATGGAGCTCAGTATTTGCATATTGTTATTTTATTTTTAGGCACTTGGAAGACAATCAATTCAGTGGAGAAATTCCCTCATCCTTAGGGAACATCAGCAGCTTGCAAGAAGTGTAAGTTGTACCCTATTCTAGATTTACCAGAGGTTACAAGCAAATTGTGTGTGTGTGTTTTTTTTCTATTTGAATACGTGAAAATTTTCCCTACAAGCTGCCTCCTTTTTCCAGTTACGTTTTGATGCGTTCAGTTATGTCTAGAAAATTAAGTCAACCTGTAAAACTATATTGATTATGACCCTTATGGGTATAGTTATATAAGTAATCTCTGCTCATTATTTTGTGATGCTTGATTAGATTGGTAAGAATCAGAACAGAAATTTACTCAAAGCTAAGTGAGTTTTGGCTCTGGCCTGATAAATAAGCACGCCGAGGAAAAAAAAGTGATTTTTTGACGTCTATTGAAGAAATAAGAGACTTGATTGTTCAATCCTCGGATACTTTGATTTCGATCAATCTATGAAATTTCACTTACAAGGAGACTTTAGTTTATTAATATTTGTAGACTAAAGAATTCGAGTTTTTTTATCTTTAGTACTTGGTTAATTGCAGTTATGCCTGACTACTTCTTTCATGCACCTCTAGCTATCATTGCGATTAGAAATTATATTTACAACTCATGTCCTGGAGAATTTAAAAGATTTGTTTCACTACAATTATTTTCCGTCTACACTGTGCCACTCCAATTTTACCATCCCTGGCCTCCCATGCACCTCATCAAATTACAACTTTTTGCTTTCTTGTTGGAAAAATTTTATTTCTCATGATCGAATGCTGAAATTAGCGCGAGGATAACTTGGAGTGAGGGAGTGATTACCAAGCAATACTGTAGTGTCCTTTTAAACAAAATAGGATTTGCTTATACAGTGACACAAGCTTAGTAGTATTGCTCATGTACTTGCTATTTGTAAATTATGTATCTTTGAATTCTGGCGGTCATTCCCTCTTAAGATCTGCGAGTTACTCTTCAATTCCATATTTGTTTTATGCTAACTGATG
>Ga0214544_1003084_pt1 | contig 34819 bp, 26 predicted proteins | sample CNSS3metaG_FD_160074 | JGI IMG/M metagenome (GOLD analysis project Ga0214544, IMG submission 160074) | Root nodule microbial communities from cowpea collected in UCLA plant growth center, Los Angeles, California, USA - CNSS3 | ecosystem: Host-associated > Plants > Roots > Nodule | place: USA...
ATATACTTTCTATTTTTTATTTTTTCTAATTATTTGGTTTGTCATGAAACTTATTCACATCTCCGATATATTTTTCATCTTATCATAACCTTTATGTAATTATGTTAAAAATATGTATATCAATTAAAATTTTTGTGTCTCACATTTAAATATTTCTATTATTTTTTAATATTTTTATTTATTGTATATTTTCCTTTTACATGAGAATGTTTAATATTCTCAATTTAAGTAATTAATAGCATAAATCTTTCATTTACGAGGTAATATAAAAAAATTATTTATTTATTATTATTAATTTTTGCTTCATTTGAAAAACTCTTTTGTTTTTCTAAAACAATTTTTGTTATTTCTCAACCATTGAGTATATATATTTGGAAAGTTTTCTTAGATCTCTAAGATATTTTTCATCTTATCATACCTTTAATTATACATTTTTTTTCCTTTGTACGATTTCTTTCAATAGTATATATAAAGATTTGGTGTGAGACTCTCATTCAACTTTTAAAAGACAAGTATTTAATAAAACATTTAAAATAGATAAAATTAAGATGAAAATATAAAGATTAGATGTGAGATTCTCCTTCATTATTTTCTCTCTCAATCTCTCTTTTATTTGCCTTTTTTTTTCTCTTTGTCTCTCTCCAACTTCTTTCTATATATTCTTCCCTAATATCTTATCTCTTTTAAATATGATCACTTTCCAAAATAACTGAGGAATTAGGAAATATTTTTATTCGATAAAATTTTTAAATAAAGTTTCTATTTACTCTAAAGGCATTTTGTTATCTCTTTTCATAAGATTTTGTTATCAATTTTGGTGGAATAGGTTGAGAAAAACGATCCTTTGAACTTGTTTTTACAGATTCGGATATACTCTACAAAGACTTTAACGCCAAGTACTTTTAGCTCCAATAGCCCACTATAGATTTTGATGATTAGGTACTCGTCTTCTCCAGGGTACTCATCCTCTTCACACCGTATAGGGTTATGCTTATATAAGATACTCCAACGGTTAAGTCAACCAAGTGCATTAGATGACAATAAATGTGATAATTCATGAACATAACTAATGTACCTCGTTGAACGTGCTACTTATACTACTATTTATGAGCCCTTATCTAGATGGGCCTAGGTCACATGGCCTAATTATCTGTTAATCTTTCTTTGATCCTTTACTCTTAACTTAATAATAATTTGTCAATATCAATAGTTTGGTCGGTATGGTTCCTACCAAATTCGTTTGGTCCAAATACAAGTTGGCTCAAGTAGTCGAGATGTACTCAAACATATGCATTACTTATACCTAGATGGTCTAAGAGGGCTCAAACATGTATAGTACATTAGCCTACTAGGCTTAGCATGGCATATGTTTAAGTCTTATGTGTTGTTGTCATGATGTTGGTTTCAGCTTGGCCATCCTATATGTGTAAAGAAAATATGACCTTATAGGTATATTAGCCCCCAAGCCTTGGCAATTTATTGACAAAGAGGTTTGATTTGAAGGTTGTTAGTCATGAAGGAAACAATGTGGAATTCAGAGGATGAAAAGGTTTAACCTTTGACTGTTAGATTTAGGGAGATCTGATGGTTGAGATCGAAAAGGTGGAAGATGAAGGGTTGCCATGATTGTGCTATAAATAGAGCATACATTTGTCTCATTTGATCACTTATATTAGCATCCTTTCTCTGTTGCTGATATACATTTCAAGAGTTATCAGTATTATAGTGCGGACTAGAATGAAGTATGTCGTCTAGTAGTTCTAATATGTTCGATAAGGAGAACCTTGAGTCGAGTAGCAATAGTTTCTTGCCTAGACATTCTCGAGGGTTGTCTCCTATGACATCCTTCTTGAAGTCATTCTCACAAAGCTCGTGCCCTTATGATACTCTCATTTGCGACAATAAGCTCGATGTAATTTCAAAGATGACTTTCATTTTTCTATTGTACTATAGCTTCATACCCATGGGGAACTAAACTTTCCCTTAAGAGAATGTAATCAAACTTTGAGATTCCTGTTTAGTAATGTATTTTGTGTTTCTGTTACTTTCCATCTTTTAATTTGTGCTTTATGAATGAACATAAAATTGATGTATGTTTAATCTCAGCTTGATGTTTCAATATTTAAAAGAACCCCTGTTCATGCTTAATAGGTGTGGGTTATTTCACAATTGCTTAATTTTTTGTGAGGTTGAATGATGTGTGCATTTGCTTAATAGCATGATGAACTCATGTTAATCAATTGGTTAATTTCGGGTGGCATGAGAGTTAACCCAAGCAGAGGAGATTTATAACCTAGGATAGTTGGACTTGTATTTGAATCAAGGAGTCTGTTTGTTTAATCACCGTTTCATTCACCGTTTTTAATTATGTTTTTGAATTTGCCAAAACCCATGTGTTTATTTTGGAACCTTTGATAAAAAAAATGGTCACTAGGAAATGACCTTGGAAGAAACCCCCTACTTTATTTGGTTGGGTATAACACCCACCAATGAGCTTAAACTTGATTTGAATTCTCTTATTTCTTTAATGTTCACAATTGTCCTATTCAGGAAGCTTTGTGCAATATGCTTCTGCATTTGAAATGTTTGATGTAATAATATTTCACATTTAATAATATGTTTCACTCACATTAATCAAATATTAAACCTCATTATATATGTTAGACATTCTATCTTGGTTGTCTAATGTAAGAACCAAGGGGAATAAAGTCGTCTAATGGTGGGATAAATGAGTAATGTGTTAGACAAGGAGGTGATTTGAGGCAAGAAACCACGTTTAAGTCAGCTATATGATTGATTGGATGATACATGTGTTCTACATTGAGTAGATGGCTTAGTGTTGAATGCAAGTGCTAGAAGACGGATGCAAATACACTAAGTTGGCAATCATAATGGTGTGGCCATTAGACACTAAAGACGTTGAACGTTGTGGTACGTTAAGAGTTCCAATGTGTTGGTGTAATGTGGCTCTAGAAAGGTGGGATGAATAGAGCCTTGTTGCAACCAAAATCGCAGTGGGACAACATACCAAAAATAAATTTGAATGAAAATAATAGAGTTTGGAGTTTCCACCATATTTTATTTTGGAAAACTATCGAAAACCAAAGAGATAAGACAAGGTCTGCAAAAAAACCAAATTTTGGGTCTGGTCTGAGAGTCGGTTACACGTGGAGAAGGTATTAGCACCCTACAACACTCGTCCTAAGACAGTACCTTTAATTAAACGTGCAAAAAGGATGCGATTTTTCAAGATTAAAATACCTTTTTGTGGTCCCAATTTTCGTCAAATTTTGTCAAATAAGTCCTAATTTTGTTTTTGTGTTCAAATAGGTCACAATTTTCATCAATTTTGTTCAATTGGGTCCTTTTTTGCTAATACTATTTAAATCATTAACGACCATGAACAGTGATTGCCACGTGTCAATTCGTGGTTTTTTTATATTTTTTAAAAAATTTTAAATTTTTTAAATTTTTAATTTTTTTTAATTTTTTGTTAAATGTCCACGTGTCAATCCAACAACGTGTCATACGTCAAAGTCAATGTTCTATATTCAATTTAGTCCTATATTTGTTATTTTTGTTCAATTTAGTCCTAATTTTTGTTAACATGAACCAATTTGGTCTCTCTCCAAATTGAAATCAAATTTAATTTTTATATTAAAATTCACATTTTTTATTAAATATTAATATATTAAAATTCACATCATTATAACTTTGAATATAGAACATTGACTTTGACACGTGGCACGCTACTGGACTGACATGTGGACATTTAAAAAAAATATAAATATAAATATAAAAAATAAAAAAAACCATGAAGTGACACGTGACAATCACTATTCATGGCCGTTAATGATTTAAATGATGTTAGCAAAAAAAGGACTCAATTGAACAAAATTGACGAAAATTGAGACCTATTTGAATGCAAAAACAAAATAAGGATTTATTTGACAACATGACGAACATTGGGACTAAAAAGGTATTTTAATGATCTTTCAAAATGTTTATTTTCCCCAAAAATAATAATAAAAGAATGTACAAAAGAAGTAAAAATAATTTTTTAGTTGTTTGGGTCCGATAATGATTAACCATCGCTCCTATGTATCTCAATTCAAAATAGAGAATCGGGGTTACGTAGTTCTTAATGAAAATCTATTTGAAAAATTGGAGAAATGATTTAATTTTTATTTGGTGAACCCGACAAGGATTGATATCGCTCCCACGTATTTCCATTCATAATAGAAAATCAGGGATCATGTAGTTCTTATTGAAAAAACTATTCGAAAAACTATTTGGAAAATGATTTGAAAGTTTTGATAATTTTGAAAACCTTTTTATTTACCATTAATTAAAAAATATTTTTTTTTCGAAAATAAATTTACACCTGAATGAAATTGGGTGTTGACAAGGCTAAAATTCAAATTCAAAAACTATAGTCACAAGTATACATTTACAAACGAATTTACTACTTGAAAATAAAAGTGTAGGGATAAATATAATGCACACAAAAGGTTTATACTGGTTCACCTCCACTTGAGGCAACATCAAGTTCCTTAAGCAACTTGTTTAAGAAATTTCATTAATCAATAACTTTGCTCATTAATGAGTTTCACCCTTTAAAACTTACATGAGTTTTAACCTCTCTAGGTATAATCTCCCCTTGAGATCAGGAACTCTAAATTACAACAATATGCAAATGATAGACTCTCAATAGAAGTGTACAACAAAGCTTACAAGTTACATATATTATTGTATAAACTACCACTTAGCCTACTATCTAAAGACATCACTAGTATAGTAAGGGCTTTTGGCCCCGATTATTTTTGATATTCTGCCCCGGTTCCAGAACCGAGGCATATTAGGGTGAGGCCAAAAGGGATGGCTTTTCGCCTCGGGTGTGAACCGAAGCCATAAATTTACTCTTCTACCTCGGTTCTAATGTGAACCGAAGCCATTGTGTCAAAAAAAATTTAATTAATTAAAAGCTCGCGACGACACATATGGAGCTCTTGAAGCAACGATGGTCGTGGTAGCATCCACAGTGGAGGCGTTCTCGTCGTGGTAGCGCGTTCGTGGCGGGGCTCGTGGCTCATGCACAACAGCATTTGTCAGTGGTGGTTTGTGGATCTATAGGGGTCGCAACAATGTTTGCAAATCTGGTTTTTTGATTTGTAGGTTTCGCTATCGCTGATCTGGTTTGCGTAACCACTGATGGCGTTGTGTGAATGCGGGAGAGCTCACGATGGTAGTGGCACTTCTTCTCTTGCAGTGTCTCTTTGTGACAATGCAATGGTGTGTTTTGAACCCTAAATCTGTGAACCCCAAAGCAATACAAAACGCAAAATAAAAAAACGCAAAAGGAAACCCATTTTTCGAACTCACAGACAACGAGAGGCGACAATGCAATCGGCGACAGTGGATGGCACGACGGAGGCGGCGACGCGCGATGGCAGCTAGTCGGCGATGGAGCTAGACAGTGGTGGTGGTAGAGAGTGCAAAGGGTTCGCGCAGAGAGAACTGTGAGAGATGATGAATAGTGGAAAGGGTTCGCGAATTGGAAATTATAACGGGCTTTATGGCCTCGGTTCAATTAATAATCGAGGCCAATACATCTGACGCTGGTGGCACTTTTGAAATTTTATAACAGGCTTTATTGCCTCGGTTCAATTAATAACCGAGGCCTAAAGTACTTACTGCCTCGGTCCAATAATAACTGAGGCCAAAACATCTGACGCTGGTGGCATTTTTGAAATTTTGGTTATTGAATTGCCTAATAGGCTTCGGTTCAATTAGATATGAGGATGGGTACGAGGATGTACACATCCCGGCCATAATACTCGTCCCTATTTAAATTATTAAATATTCACAATTAATTAAGTTACCATATATATATATATATATATATACTTTCTCTTTTTTATTTTTTCTAATTATTTGGTTTGTCATGAAACTTATTCACATCTCCGATATATTTTTCATCTTATCATAACCTTTATGTAATTATGTTAAAAAAATGTATATCAATTAAAATTTTCGTGTCTCACATTTAAATATTTCTATTATTTTTTAATATTTTTATTTATTGTATATTTTCCTTTTACATGACATGTTTAATATTCTCAATTTAAGTAATTAATAGCATAAATCTTTCATTTACGAGGTAATATAAAAAAGTTATTTACTTAATATTATTAATTTTTGCTTCATTTGAAAAAAACTCTTGTTTTTCTAAAACATTTTTTGTTATTTCTCAACCATTGAGTATATATATTTGGAAAGTTTTCTTAGATCTCTAAGATATTTTTCATCTTATCATACCTTTAATTATACATTTGTTTTCCTTTGTACAATTTCTTTCACTGGTATATATAAAGATTTGGTATGACACTCTCATTCAACTTTTAAAAGACAAGTATTTAATAAAACATTTAAAATAGATAAAATTAAGATGAAAATATAAAGATTAGATGTGAGATTCTCCTTCATTATTTTCTCTCTCAATCTCTCTTTTATTTGCCTTTTTTTTCTCTTTGTCTCTCTCCAACTTCTTTCTATATATTTGTAATTAATTAAATACATAATCAAATTGAAATTGAAGATGGTGAACATCAACGAAGTAAGTTGCACGTACAATAAATCGTTCTCAATATTGTAAAATGATAGCAGTAACATTATAAGAAATACGTTACCAAGCTACTGAATTTAACTACCTAAATAAGGTGCTTGAAATTCAGTTATCAAATTCAGGTACTAAAATAAAAAAGAACAATAACTAAAGACGCAAAGTCACTGTAGAATGTATTTCCATTAATATATTTCTTTAGGTAAAACTGAAATAAGTATTATTTATCAATTATAATTATATAAAAGAATTAAGATTAAAATCAATAGACATACAGTTACGTACATTTACTTAAGATGAAAATATAAAGATTTGGTTTGAGACTTTCCTTCATTATTTTAAAAAGACAATTATTTAATAAAACATTTAAAATAGATAAAATCAAGTTGAAAATACAAAAATTGGGTGTGAGACTCTCCTTCATTGTCTTCTCTCTTGGTGTCTCTTTTATTTTTTATTTTTTCTCTTTTTCTCACTCCAACTTCTTTCTTTAAGTTCTTGCCTAATATCTTTCCTCCTTTAAATATGAGTTCATTTCACAATAGTTGACGAATTAGGAAATATTTTTATTCGATTAGATTTTTAAATAAAGTTTCTATTTACTCTAAAGGCATTTTTTATCTTTTTTCCTTAAGATTTTGTTATTAATTTTGGTGGAATAAGTTGAGAAAAAATATCCTCTCAACTTATTTTTGCACACACCAAAATTTGGTTATTGTTCTTATAGAGCCAAATATATAATTTACAAAGACTTCAACTCCAAACACTCTTGATTGGTTGTCAGGTTTTACAGAGGGGGTTTCACTGGGGAGAACAACACCAATGAGATCTAAGCCTAACCACATAAGACACTAACACCACTCTCAACCCAAAACCTTAAGGCAATGGGTTTATGGGTCTTTATTCTTATATAGTGCTTGACTTTCTCATTTGTGGTCAATGTGGGACTTAGACTCACACTTGGATTCCTAACATTGGTATGATTTGGTAACCCTCCACTCTAGGGTACTCATTATCTTCCCGATTGTTAACACCCAATTTTGTTTGGACAGATAAAATGTTAAAAAAAATAGTAAAAAAAATAATATTAAATGGAAAAATAATATAATAAAAAATAATAAAATAATTAAAATAAATGAAGGAAAAATTAATTAATTAAAAAAAATTAAAAATAATGGAAATCTTGTTTTCTATCTTCACATTTTTTTACTATTGCACCATTTCACATCACTATCCTCTCTTATGATAACACGTGACACACCTCATTCTCACTCTCGCATACAGATGGTAAATAAACCCGCCCTCGTGGGTATTGTCTCAATTCGTCTCCGTTTTGACAGAGAATCCCACATTGACTGGATATGGGTATGGGTATGAAAAATCCCCGACTTTTTCAATTGGATATGAGGATGGGTATGGAGATGTACATATCCCCGCCATAATACCCGTCCCCATTTAAATTATTAAATATTCACAATTAATTAAGTTACCTTATATATATATATACTTTCTATTTTTTATTTTTTCTAATTATTTGGTTTGTCATGAAACTTATTCACATCTCCTATATATTTTTCATCTTATCATAACCTTTATGTAATTATGTTAAAAAGATGTTTATCAATTAAAATTTTTGTGTCTCACATTTAAATATTTCTATTATTTTTTAATATTTTTATTTATTGTATATTTTTCTTTTACATGAGAATATTTAATATTCTCAATTTAAGTGATTAATAGCATAAATCTTTCATTTACGAGGTAATATAAAAAAAATTATTTACTTATTATTATTATTATTATTAATTTTTGTTTCATTTGAAAAACTCTTTTCTTTCACTAAAACAATTTTTGTTATTTCTCAACCATTGAGTATATATATTTGAAAAGTTTTCTTAGATCTCTAAGATATTTTTCATCTTATCATACATTTAATTATACATCTGTTCTCCTTTGTGTGATTTCTTTCAATAGTATCTCTAATTATTTATAAGACACACATTTGTTAATTTTTTAATATTTTTATTTGTTGTTTATTTTCATCATGTAGAATACTATTTTAATATATTTTATCTAATTATTTTTTATTTTCTAACTCATTATCAATTATACTATAATATTTTCACCATAATTGTATAAATAAATTTTATTTACTACAATATAAAAATTTAATGTAATTGTCGTGAATATTTTTTTATCACCATGTACATATATTGGAGTCCAAAAGATACAAGATCGGTGTTAAAATTGTATTATTATGTTTATTATTTATTTTTTGCGTCATTTTTATCAAGTGATGTATTATAACTTTCAATAGTGTATAAAAAATAGATTCATTAGAATTTAAAAAATTTAAGTAAACAAACATTTAAAATATATTTTAATTTGAATATTTATTTTCCTTTTATATTTTTTTACAAATATTTTTAAATTTAATAAATGTTTTGGTTCTCATGAGATTTTATTTGGTATTCTAATCTAAAATGTAAACAATTATAATTTATTTCAAAGTATATGATATCAAAGAAACAATCATCCTCCTAATATTGAATATTTCATAATATTATGTTTCCTTTAACGTAATTTTTTTATTATTTTATAAAAATTAATTAAAATTAATATTGAAGTAGTAAGAAAACGGGTACGGGTATGGGTACGAGATTATACACATTATCCGGTGGGGATGGGGATAGGACAAAAGTTTGATACCCATTGGATTTGGGTATAGGGATGTGGATGAATTTTTTCTACGGGGATGGGCATGGGATAGCAAAACCCGTCCCTGCCCTGTTGCCATCTCTACTCTCGTACACACCAATAGAACACCACACATGCATTACACTTACCTTACACACTACTAAACCATGTAAGACCCAAGGAATTTAAATAATTAATTAATTAATTATTTAATAAATGAGGGTAGTAGAAGCCATTAAGGCATTTAATGCGGAAGGCATGATGTGGAAAAATACTAGCTCAAGTGGTTGGGAGTACTTAATTGTGTGAGAGGACCTGGGTTCAAGTCCCTAAGTGTGCCACTTGCATGATATTTTCTTATTTTATTTTTTTGGTAAAGGTGATTTGCAATACAAAATATGGCTTATAATTAAAATATATGCATTGCTTGACAAGAAACATTGAATGGTGTATGCATAGGTAATTAAAATATATGCATTGCTTGACAAGAAACATTGAATGGTGTATGCATAGGTAATCTAATTAAAGGTATAATATAGAAATTAAGTCCATTAAATTGAGTTTAATTGTGGTAAGAGAAAAAGGGAGGGGGGGTAAATGGGATGTAAGTGTTGTCATTTTGTGGATTGGAAGGGAGAGAAGAGTGTTATCTGCAATTGCTTGTGTATCGCGTAATTCTGGGATGTATGGGAATTTAGCCTATTTTCTGGGCATAGTTATGAGCCGGAGCCGCCTGGCGGTTAGAGTGGTCTCGCCAGGCGACGTAAGCGTTGTCTACGCGGTACTTCGTGATTTTTGTATTTTTGTGTGAACTAGGGATTTCTGGAATTGTGAATTATTGAATCAGGGTATTGGAGTTGTTAATATATTTTGGGAGACCAGGCGACGTAAGCGTTGCCTACGCGGTACTTCGTGATTTTTGTATTTTTGTGTGAACTAGGGATTTCTGGAATTGTGAATTATTGAATCAGGGTACTGGAGTTGTTAATATATTTTGGGGATGAATAGCTAGTGGGTGAATAGATGTATTCCCGTGTGGGAAAATCCAAAGTAGTTCGCAAACCATAATTTATGTGGGATTTTAAATTGGGGGAACCTAGTAAGCACGAGATTGGAGATTGTAACGGGGAAAAGTTCACACTGAGTAACGCAATGGGTATAAATATTTGGAGACACCGTGGTAGGTCTTGATACTGTTCCATTGAGGAAAAGGCTATAAGGGTGATTGGTTAATGGTGGGAGAAAAATTAAATTGACTTAGAGGTAGCATGTGATTAAACTGAGAGATCACAAACGAGTAACGCAATTAAATTGTAAATTCGATGTTTAACTAAGGGAGAAAAGGAAGGTACAGAGGTTTAAATCATTGTGGAATAATCAGGAGAGTGAGGATGAAGGAATAAAAGGGAAATGATGATTTGGAGTTGTGTATTTTGGCATAAATAGTAAAGTCTAGGGGTTATAAACTAATGGTAATTTGAATCAGAACGAGTCATGGAATGGACAGGTATCTCAGCTTTAAACATGAAATTGATCATTGTGTGAGAAGGTATAAAAGAAAATGAGTATGCTTGTAGGTATCTGCACATACTGTATAATGTTGCGGGTATTTCTTGCCATTGTGTATGAATTGACTGTTGTGTGTGGATAGGAGATGAAAAGTATAGGACTTGTGCTACAGAGAATAAAACCAGAAAGTGTACTTCTGGTGTGGCGCTTGGCGGCATGCGAGTGTTGCGCCAGACGAAAGCCACGGGCTCTGCTGCTATTGGCAGAATTGAGATATGGTGCCTGGCGGTGGAGTTACAGATCACCAGGCAATATGCAGGACTTGGGCCAGGGCCTAAGTTCATTGGGCCAGTGCCTGGCAGTCTGGACGAGCTCGCCAAATGAAATTTTGGGGTGAACTGTACCAGTAACTTGGCGCTTGGCAACCCGATGAGTGGCGCCAAGCGAAAATTATTTGAAATTTTGGGTTTTGGATGATGGCACTTGGCGGCAGGGAAGTTTCTGCCAGGCGGTGACAGAGCAACGCAGCTCCTGTTTGGCGCTTGGCGCCTGGTGGTGGGGGTTTGGTGCCAGGCAGTTTGTTACCAGTTTTCGCCTAGCGGTGTCTAGGCGGCACCAGGCGGTTTGGTTGCTGTGGAATTTGGTTGTTGCTTTGATCAGTGGACTTGAAGTACTAAGTTCACTTACTTTTGTGTTTGGGCTTGATGGACTAAGTCCAATAGGGGTCTGGGATGTGCTTGGTGGTGGGACGCATGATGGACATGGAACTGGTTAGTTCCCGTCAGCTACTAAGAGACGAGGAGTCCTTAGTATGGTAATTACATGCGTCAGACGCACGATGGGCAAGGAATAGTTTTGTTCTCGTTGGCTGCTATTGGGCGAGGAGTCCAGAGTATGGTGATTGTGTGTGTGCCAAAGTCTGAGCGAGGAAGGCTTGGATGGTTTTCTACAGACGAGGAGTCTATGGGCCAAGACTATGAGCGAGATAGGCTCGTAGGGATTGGACCATGAATGGTTTAGTTTCGTGGGAGTAAAGTCCCAAGACCTAGTTTCATGCATATGACTCATGAAGGACTATGAGATCAGGGATGGGTAATTTGAAATAATGAAATGTTTATGCAAGATTTATTTTCTTTGGGATGGATGTCATATTTATTTTATATATTTGTATATGTGCATAGCTCACCCTATCTGTGTGTGTGTGGCGATGATCGAATAACTTGTTATCCGGGAGCAGATGATTTGACACGTGAGTTAGGAGATGCTTGAGACAAAGAGCGAGATTAATTGGGGGATTTGAAGACCTTTCTTATTTGGATAATTTCATGTTTTCAAACAGTTTATGTTTCGTCATTTTATGGGATTGTAATAATTATTATCTTTGAATTTTTTGATAAAGTATACGATTCTATGGTTTTAATTTTTCCGCGTTTTAGGAAAGTGTGATTATAAATGAGGTTTTATTAATATTATTGTGTTTTATTTTATTTTATTTATTCATCTATATTTATTTAAAAGTAATATTCCTTAGGGATGTTACAAACTACACCTACACCCATACCTCACTAAAAGAGAAATGCTACTTTTACAAGAAAAACTTGACAAAGTTTTGACAATCTGATTTGGCTTTTTGTTGTTTTTTTAATTTTTAATTTTGTTCAAATTTTCATGTTGGGTTCAAAAGGGCAATAGCTCTCTCTCCTCACTTTCACTTTTGAAAATTTTATAGCTCTCTCGTTTCTTTTTCTCTAGCTTTGTGTTTTGCTTACCTCAAGACTTTCTTTGTAGTCTTGCGCTGCTTCTTCTTCTCACCCCTCAAATGCAAACGTTGCTTTTTGTCCCTCTCTCTTTTGCATATTGGTTTGAGGATTTTATGTTTTCTTGTGGTTGTGCCTTCATCTGTTGTTGTTTATTCATTGTTGACGAGTGTGTGTGTGGCGTCGCTTTCGTTCCTCTAGCATTCCAATTTGAAGGATTGTAAATAAGTTTTCGTTCTTTCTTCATTTTGTTATTTTTTTCGAAGTCGTGTTCTGTTTTTGTTAAGTTTTGGGTTTTCGTATATCATGTTTTCATCTGTTTTCGTGTGTTTTATTTCATTGGATGTATGGTATTTCATAGTTTTAGGGTTTAAATTGTATTTAAGTCTTGAATAACCCTAGCTCATTGGATGTACGCTAGCTTCAACCAAGGGTTTCTGGTGTGGGTTTCCCCACAACTTGAAATAAACATGGTCTTTGAAATAAAAGGGATTGAAACTTGATTTGATGAAAAACTATGCAGCAAACGTAGTCTAAAAAAGTGGCAAACACATTTGCTTAGGAAAATTTAGTTTGCATAAAAATGTGATAAAAATGTTAGTTTTAATAGTATTTTGTTTTATTTAGTTTTCCCTTTTTAAAAATCTCTTTTTAATAAATTCTCTTTGCTAGGAAACCCTTTTCCTTTTGATATTTTGCATTCTTTACCCCTTGACTCCAATCTTTATTATTTGCAAATCAACCCTTCACCCAAAACGCATAGTTTCACTTAAGGGCAGATACTTCGATATTGATAAAGAGAGGCACGAGAGCTCTCCTTTGAGAACTAAACATGATGTTGTACACGATTTAGAGGCTGATGCGCGATCAAGCGTGATAAGAGCAAGGGTGAAACAAGATTGATGCGTGATGGAGGCTCGAGATCTAGAGCTCATGGTGAGAGTGAAGGTTGATCAAGGGAGGCGATGGAAGCTGATTCAAGGGTAGTGAAGAAGGATTCAAGGTTTGTGATTCTGATTCGAAATATAAGGATTTGGGGTTTCTTCTCTGATTTTTCACGAGGGGTTTAAAATGGGCAGATTTAGGTTTTGTTGGAGAGCTCTAGTGTGTGCGCGAAGAGAGATTTGTTTGGAGGCTAGGGTTCGAGAGAGCTTCTTGCGTGAGAATGAGAATAGTGCATTGTAATGGGGTTCCTCTTTCTCTGATGAGCATAAAGTGGGCTTCAAAGATTAATGTTTTCCCTAGTGTGATGAGTAGTCTCACTTAGGAAATCATGAACATAAAGTGGCCAAGATTGTGCTAATTTAGCTTTGCCATTTTAGTTTTACAACTTTGCTTTATCTTGTGTAAGCCTCTTTTGACTTTGCAATGAAATATATTGTTTCAGCCTTAGTTCTCATTTTACATTTTGCAGTTTTTTGATTGTTTAAGATTCACTTGTAATTTTAGTTTTCTGCCTTTAAATTTTGCATTACTTTTGAATTCTTTTAGTGCTTCCTCGTTTTAAATTCAGTTTAAGTTGTTGAGTTAGTGACTGAACATGGGTGGAATTTGCACAGTTTAATGTTTCCTTTTGGGAACTAAGTGACCCCAAAGTGGGCACAAAGTTACAAGATGTTTTCTCGAGGGCAAAAGAATCCCAGTTTGATCATTGAGATTAGTTTGCAGATTTATGTTTTATTTCCATCGTCTTAGTTCTATTTTTTTGCAGTAACTAGTTTTTGATTCAGGCTTTCTAGTAGTGTTTTAGTTGAATCATTTTCTTCCATGGATTTTGTCAGTTTCTCTGCATTCTAGAGCATACAAAATTTGTTTGGCATTTTGTATTAGTGCATTTTCTTTTGCATAAGTAGGCATTACCTCGTTTGCATGGCATTTGGAGTTGAGTTGAATTAAGTGTGTGGCCGAGTTAAAATTCCTTATGGGAATATGGGCTGGATTGGATTTTGTTGTTGTCATAACTTGTTTTTTTCTGCAGTGCATTGGTTTGCTGCAATCAAGGTCAAAGTTTCTGTTGCCATATGATTTTATGCACACTCTCATCTAATCCCATTAGTGGTCATGGTTCCCATTGCATCCACACCTACACTGCATCCATTCATGCACATTCATTCTACATTCAGTTTTAGCATGATTTAAGCATTTATGCTACTCAAGCTCTAATTTTTCTACTACCATATGTGAATTGATTGTTGTTGCAGTCTAGAATTTTGTTGCTTGAATTCTCTACTGCCATCTGTTGATTAACTCTTATCATATGATGGATTAATTCTCACATTCATATTTAAGGGTTATGATTCAAATTTTATCTTTGGTTTGTGCATTGCATCTGAAAGGATTAATTCTCTACAATTTTCTTTTCTTAATTTTATTTCTTTTCCTCTTTTTGTTTTCTTTTATTTCATTTTAGCAAAATTAAATTATACAAGTTATGCTCGATATGCATCATTTCCTTGGATTCGTTCCTGAGTCATCTTCCTTATACTTCATTAGGGGGATTATTTAGGTTTTGTTTAACTATAAAAACGACTATGAAAAATACGAGTTAATAGGATTAGGGCGTTTGCCATCACATAAAGTATCATAATTGCATATCACTCATTCTTAGGTTATATTAGACTTGTTGTATGCATTACATCGTGAAATTCTACATTTTAGTTTCTCTGTGAACTTACATCAAACACTTTTTGAAAATAACTAGTCTACATTGTTTTAGATAATTGAACATCATCTTTCATCGCATTTTTACATTCTTATAGCATGCATTTAGTTTGTTTTAGATAATTTCATTCATTTAACATTTTCTATCCCCCCATTGATTATTTTTAGCAAGGATAAAAATCAAACTAGAACTTAAATGCAGTCATCTCCTTGGATTGATCTCGAGTCATTTCCCTAATTACATTAAGGGGAGAAACTTGGATTTTTTTTTTCCTAATTCGACTAAAAGGTTACCAATATGTATGTTGTCGTCTATAACACTATCTTCCCTTTCAAGGTTTTCCAAAATTGTGTTTCAATTTGCTACTTTTTACTCTTTAAAACCCTACTTTCATGTTTATCTGCACTAGACATCGTTATTTTTCTTGGAGCCCTACTATGTGATAAAAAGCCTTTTAGTCGCCTAAGACTCTAGTCAAAGCAAATTTTCCCTTAAAATGAAACATAGAGGCAACCTTGGGTAGACATGTCAAAGTGAGCCAACCTGACTCACACGGGTTGGCTCATCACGAGCTGGGTTAAAAATGAGTGAACCCAACTCGACTCACTTTATGGTGAACTAGAAATTTTGTAACCTGGCTCATCCTACCACGGGTTGGTGAGTTAAGTGGGTTGGCTCACCAACCCACATAAAACAATTATTTATTTATTTATTTTTTATTATTCAAATATTTAAATAAATTTTTAAGTAACCCATGAGATGACAATCATAGTAAAATCAAGAACCAATGTCTTGATCATGCTCACCACCAATATATGATGAATTGTTTCCAAGAAAGTATTCATATAGTCTAAGAAAACATGGCTAATATTACACATTTTCTGTCATGCTATTCAACAAAATATAAATAAAAAAACTATACATTTTTTATATGCTAATTTAGAAAAAAATTGTTTATAAGACGGTTGTTGAGTAATTTATTAAAAAGATTATAGTTAAAGATTAAAGTATCAACATATATAACTTGACAATCAAATTAATTAAACATTCAAACTATTCAAATATTATTGAGCATCATTCTATCATTTAAAAATATGAAATTGTGAATATATATAATAGGAGTAGTAAATAATTATTAAAAAAAATTAAAATTCTTTTAAAAAATTGTAAAAAAAATGTTAATGGGTTAAGTGGGTCAACCCAGCTCGAACCCGTTTAACCCGTGGGTTAAGTGAGCCGGGTTGAGTTCAACCCACTTTTGAAAAAATTGAATTTTTCTCAACCCAACTTGGCTCGAGCCGGATTGGCTCACGGGTTGAAACATATTTTGACATCTCTAACCTTGGGTATCAATCAGTGGACAAAACAATTTTAAGATGTGAATGCTTGTACATGAACTATGGTAGGGAAAATTTAACTACTAAACTAATATAATCAATAAACTAACAAGAAATGCATGTATGAATTACTTTAGTTAAAGACATGCTTTGTACCAAACACTTGTAACCTTGGGTGTACTCTTTTTCCTCACCTGGTTTTTTTTTCCTAAGGAGGGTTTTGGCCGGGGAGGTTTTAACGAGGCACCCCAGATTTCATGAATAAAAAAAGGGTTCCCAACTTCACGACTATTCCTCACTTCGCTTCTCACACACTTTTAAGTTCCCCACCCTTACCACAAGTAAGCAGCCTGAGTCGAACACCCTTAACTTGATGTTAATTCGTTTTTAGTTCCCCACCCTTACCACAAGTAAGCGGCCTGGGTCGAACACCCTTAACTTGATGTTAATTCGTTTAAGTTCCCCACCCTTACCACGAGTAAGCGGCTTGGGTCGAACACCCTTAACTTGATGTTAATTCGTTTTTAGTTCCCCACCCTTACCACAAGTAAGCGGTCTGGGTCGAACACCCTTAACTTGATGTTAATTCATTTTTCGTTCCCCACCCTTACCACAAGTAAGCGGCCTAGGTCGAACACCCTTAACTTGATATTAATTAGTTTAAGTTCCCCACCCTTACCACGAGTAAGCGGAGTAGGTCGAACACCCTCAATAAATAAAAGCGTTCGCAAACATTACATACATCAAACACCCATTCACAAGTATACAAAATCATTAACACATAGGTAATCGACACCAAACAAACAAGATGTAACATACACAAAGCATTCATATTAGCACAAAAGTAAGTAGTGTACGAATTATTACAGACTTAGAATCATTAAGCAAATTGGAAATATTAAAATAACGATTATAAGCCATCTCCTGCTGGGCACCCTTTGCCACCAATCCATCACCACCCATGTCGGCATTCTCCACCCCCATCCCCCTCGAGACTAGATTCAGCCTCATCCACAAGTATGCCATTAATCACGTCCTTATTGACATCAAACATTGCGTCATTAACAACAATATTCTCATAGAAAAAGGTCGCTTGCCGCACACCCTTCTGAAAATCGTTGATATTCAACCTCATCCACAAGCGTGCCTTCTTCACGTCTTTTCATTTGCCAGGTCTAACCAGCAACTTTGCCTTTCTCTTAGTTCCACTGTGCACATGCACGTCTACCAACGATTCGTGCAGGTTAGGAACCTCAATGCTCCCAATGGCTCTAGCCTTTGTCGCTTTCTCCTTTCGCAAGGCTTGGAAAAGTGTCAAGTTCTTCTTGCCCATTTGTGCCTTATGTCCTGAAACACACAACACACAAACCATCAGAATGCTCGAACATAAAATAATGCTCAAAATTACAGAAAGATACCTTCAATATCTATAATCGGGTGAACCGAATTATACACCCTAACTAAGCCCTTAGTGGGCATCTTGTCGCTAAACCGCATCAAGGTATCCACCACCTCCTTCTCGGCTACCGACAAATCCTCCCTCGAAATCACCTTATACCTCCAAGGGTTGCTGGTCCAGAAAAACGGAAACTTAGTATTACCATCAGCTGTATAAAAATGTGACCGACCAGCTTGCTTTACCACCACCTTGAAGAACCCATCTTTGAAGTGTTTCAAGGACTGGGTGAAAGCATCTAATTTGTTGAAACTAGGTCGACTTATGAGCGACAACCACGTCGTTGGACTTTTCGGCCTCGTAACAAAAAAGTACAAGAATGCTCGCGGAGACGGCTGCAAATATAATGCCATGCACAACAACCAAAACGTTTGCAAGTATGCCCAGCTATTCGGATGCAGCTGAGTAGGAACAACATTCAACAGCCGCAACACTCTCATGGTGAACTCATCAAATGGCAGCCGAATGTGTAGTTGTGAGAAATGACACATGTACATATAAAAAAACTCTTCGGCAGCTCCTTCTCAACCATGGCAGACACATTCCACAGCGGTTACCCTCTCCAGCACCATTATGTCCCTCCGAGCACCTTTCTCAAAAATTGGCGTATAGTTCAACCACAATTTCAGTAACCGCGACCACCGAAACAGCGACTGCTGTGTTCGCACGTCTGTCGCTACCCATTCATACCTGGCCTTTGCCGGCCAACTGCTTTCCGCCAACTCCTCAGGTGGATCTTCTCTAACCTCAACTACCCTCTCCATGGGGATCCTCCCTACGTTCCCTATTTCATCCCTATCACTACTATCGGCTCGACTACTCCCGCTACCTCCAGACTCACTACTCGAACTCGACATGGAAACCCTATCACTACTCTAGACATACCTGATTCTTTTTAGGATGACGGAGGAGGTAAGGAAGATATCGGACAACTCTAACGCACACGAAGTAACTGATCCCGGATTTTTTGCAAATGAAACAATATGGGCGCCACAACTCTACCAACAACATCTTCATTTATAGACACGAATCTCAAACGTCACAACTCCTTCCCGCCAAAAGTCACAACGCATTCCAATCGTCACAAGGTACACTAAAAGTCATGAAGCATCAAAATGACGGCGCAAAACCTCTTTAGATTAAACTTCTGACACCCATTCACCTGCCACAAACCCCTTCACCTGCCACAAATCCCTTCACGCTTTTAGCCTTAACACTGTTCATCACACTTAAAGGGTGGGGGATTGGTGTACCACACCTAGTCGGCCTCGCTAGCACATCAGCACATATCATCCTTCACCGCCATACTTATATCGACAAAGGCTGGGGGATTGGTGTACCACACCTAGCCGATCCAACCAAATAATAATAATAAACGATCACCATATCTATACGCAAAACAAATCAAGTAGCCGACCTAAGCCTAACCGTCCTAAACCGCTAAAAGAGCAATCTGCCTAAGCCGCTAAAAGAATAGCCAGCCTAAGATGACATGCGAACAATAGCGGCATAAGCCGCTAAAAGGGTAGTCGGTCTACACCGACCACTCTAAGAAACTTGACGAAATCAAAGCACTCCTAAAATTCAGTAAGCCCATAATAATCAGACTAAGGGCCTGGGCTAAGGCCCAGGCCCACCTATGGTCCAAACCAGGGCCCAGCCCATGGAATGGTCAAGCATAATTAATAATCTATAAATATACATGGACCCCACAAATTAAAGGTACGCATTCATTACTTCCCTAATCACCAGATTTGACTTTCTGAGAGATCTCGCTGACTTGAGCTTGAGCTTCGGAGTCCCTTCTGCAAGTAACCCCTCCTGGGTCCAAGCAGACATGAGCGACATATGTCAACCGGGAAGAGACCTACTGAGGAGATGGCAGACCATGGATAAGGTAATACTTGTGTCTAACTCATCTTATTTGTTCTCTGCAGGAACAAAAATTAACAAACATAAAGGCTTTGAATGCGAATTCAAAATTTACAAAACCTAGGTAAACAGAAATTAATAAAAAAGATTGAAATAACTACTTAAGCATCTAACCCAAGGATTTTGATTCGTGTTCTTAATCTTCATGAAGAAGGAGACCAGTAGGTTATGGAACATCGTAGTTCACTTCTCCATTAGTCTTAATGCCCATATGAGATAATATTCCTTGCCTAAAAATTTTATATGTTTATACATCTTCCTTATCTTGTTGATCAAACAGAACATTAAAGTGCTCAAAATTTTTAGTGAGAAACATAGCATAAGGCATACCACCACTTTTACTTTTGGATGACTTAAGCATATGATTCATCACATAATCACCCGAATTAATGGTTATACCATTAAGTATATTGTCCATATTGCTAAAACATCTTTACCCGTAACATATTCATGATTACTAGAGTGAGGAAGTAAACCCATTACCAAAGCATAATGGAGAAGGCGATTTTCTGTGTGTAAATAGTTTATTGTGGTTCCTTTTAGGGGACTATTATCTCACAACAGAGATACCTTGGCTTTGAGCTTGTCGAATATTGTCAAAATAACCCACTCTTTGCTAGGTCGGTCACCACTAAATTTGAGACCATCACAAGGTAGAGTTGTCAGCTCTTTCCAGAGAGTTTGCTCGATTTTAATCTCAATCCCCGCCACTTCTGATGTCACAACTCCTCGAAGGCTGAAGTTACAGAAGAATTCTTGAACAAGATCTAGATACACTAGTTTCTTGATTTCCAAGAAGGTAGTCAACTCTACATTCTTTAAAATTGTAATGAAATAAAATCCATTATTAACAAAGCATCGGGTGTCAAGGACCTTTGGGCCCATCACCTCCTTGGTCACAGTTTGGGTACTTAAAGAAGTGGCTTCTGAGAAAGCATGGGGTTGGATGTTGTGGCTGCTCTTGAAGCTTTTTCTTCTAGAGGATTCTTGATTTGAGTTTCTTTTGCCAGCCATGGTTGGTGTTTAAGAGATTTCAGAGAGTAAAAAATGAAAAAAAAAAAAAAAAAGAGAAGAGGGAACCGGCGTTTTCAAAGAGGAGAAGCAACAATGCCAACGATTTGAGCGCTAAATTTTCCTCTCGGCTACCAAGTGATTAATCGATTAACCTACATTACACAATGTTCCCATGAGCGGATTTATGATTTCCACACTCAATTAGGGTGAAGAAGGTTTAAAGTTGCTCTCACGTGAGGCCCTAATTTCAACTTACAACTCAAATTCCTCTCATATAGGGAAGGTTTTTAAGATATTTCAATTAAGTTATGGAAATTATACAATTTAATTGATTTTTCACACTTTTACAAAGTGAACTAAAAAAAATTATAACATTTACTTCTAAAAAAATGATAAATACTCATTTCACAAATTAAAAAAATTGTGTTTATATATAATATAATTTACATTAATACTTAAAATTTTGTCCTTATGTAAGAGTGCTATTAGATTCTTAACGAACACTCTCCAGCCGAAACATTGCGTTGTCCCTTTTGTTTTTTGGGCATTATTCTAATTCTAAGAGTTGGGATGAGAAAAAAATACTCATATGCAGAGTATCCGCGCATAAAATATGGGATGGATAGTTAATACCTATATATATTTATTATTTATAGTGAATATTTTAATATTTATTTATAAATAAATTGGATATGAGTATTATATTATCTATTCATAATTTTTTATTATAAAAAATTAAAATTAAAATAAATTTATATTTTATTAAGTTAAATTTAATTAAAATTTTATTTTATTAGATTTAATTTAGTTAAAATTAAAATTTGATTTATATTTAATTTATTTTATATTTTATATTTTTTACAATTAATTAATTTCTATTTTATTATGTTAAATTTAATTAAAATTTAATTTATATTTTATTATGTCAAATTTATTTAAATTAAAATTTAATTAAAATTATATTATATTTTATATTTTTTATAATGTTATTTAAAAAGTTTGTAAAATACTTTCTTTTAAATATTCACAGGTATACAAATATGGATGGGTATCCGCAGGTTTTAAAAAAAAATCCATGATTACCCTACAGGTAAACAAACAAGTAGCGGGTGGATTATTTTTTATGGGTCGGATAACGGGTAATCATTATCCATGTCCGACCCAATGAGTTATCATCTCTATCCAAGTGTACCAAACTTTCTCAAATGTATACTAATATATTTAACTTTTTTTTTTTTAAATTCACATTTACTTTCAAAACTTATAAATCATTTTTCATATTGATTCTATTTAAAAGTTAATTATAAACTTAATTTTTTTTTTTCAATTTCCAAATCTCTTTTAAATATAAATTTACTAACCTAAAAAAAAACAAACAAACAACCTGTGTGTATGCACGAGTTACAAACACCAGTTACCGTAAAAATAAATATAATAATTGTATATTTTTATTTTTATTAAGTTGTTGTCCCTCTCAAATTTAAATTATTGTGACGAAACATAGCCCTAGTTTAGAAACCAACAACGTCACCTTTTCATCTTTAGGCTATGAGAGAAGAAGAGAAAAACATATATAAGGAGAGAAGATAGAAGAACGATAGGTGTTCAATCACACGAAGACGTACAGCAAGGGGAACCAGTGCAGGTTGCCAAACTAGAATTGAGGTAAGAATGTTGGGTACCATTATGTTAGGTCAACACTTCCCAAAGCACCACTTGTTACAAGCGACTACGACTACTTTATTTATATCACCGCTAGTTTATTTAAATCAACACCCTGCATTAGAAAAAAAAATAATCCTCTTGTCCTCAAGGATTGAAATTGGGAAATTTCTTTTTTAAGTCAGCAGAATTCCCATGTCCCGTCTTTGAACAGCTGGTGTTTCAATTTCACAAGAACTTTGGTGACTGCCCAGTGACGGATCTTGCTCAATATTTGTGGAGTGCTAAAATATATTTAAAATTTATATATATTTAATTATGGATCTGTAAGATTATTAACTCAATAATAATTGAATCAATATTAAAATTTTTAGTTATATTTTGTTTTTAATGTAAATAATCATATCGTCAGCAAACAAATTCATCTTTCGTCTTATTTTGCAATCTTATTTTGATAATTTTTATTGTAAAAAATGATCTTTGTGATATAGTTGTAGAAACAAGAAGAGTTAAAATAAGACGAGACGGATTAAAAAATTAATCAAGTAAATGTAATTGACTTCCTATTTTTGTCAAAGATTGATTTTTTCTATTTTCTTCCTCACGGTAGCTTCCATTTTATCACTTTTAAATAATTAATTTATTCTTTTATTTCTTTATCAATATACTAATGTTTTAAAAAATATACTAAAAGATAATTTATCATAATCTAAATAAAAATTGTGGTACATAATTAATAAAAGAAAAATATGATAATCAAGACACAATTAAAAACTAGTTATTACAAAACACTTAGTGCATAGCTTTTTCTTCTATATTTATAAAAATGAATATACCAAATGCTCGTGAGATAAAAAATAATATTAATTATTAAACTAATATTTCACTATCAATTGAGAAAAAAAGAATTACATTTTTCTTCAATAATAGAAAAAACATACAAAAATGAGAGCACAAAATAATGAATTTGTGTTCAACTTTCTTTTTTTCTTCATAAACAAAAGAAAACAAAATAAGTAAAAGTCTAAAGTGGGTACAATATGTGAGAAACTCAAAAAATAGTGAGAGAAAAAATAAAAAATATCTTAATAAATTTGTTTATTTTTTTATTAAATTTAATTTTATGCTTTATTATTTATTAGCATTAAATGTTATATTTTATAAAATAAATAAAAAGATACCTATTTTAATTCTTATCAATTTTCAATATATATTTTTATTATTTAAAAAATTCCAAAAAATCAAATTTTTTATACATAATTTAAAATATAAAAAACAAAATAATTTTCATATAACATAAATAAAAAAATTTTAAAAAAAAGTTGGAGGGGCCACGGCTCCCCCCGTCCCTTCGTAGGTCCGTCATTGGCCATTCCTCTCCTTTTCACTGTCATTAAATCTAAAATAGCTTCCGATTGCTTCTCTTGTAGCCTTCCCTCCATTCGATAAGGCAACTTTGTGGAGACTACTTCCTCTCCCACATGCTTATTTAACTATGATATATGAAAAACATTGTGGATCTTTGAATTCACACGAAGTTCTAGCTTGTAGGCTAATGTAACAGGGATACTAAAACAATATAACAGTGAGGAATAAAATGCACTTTTATTCAATGAAAAGCAAGGAGCTCAATAGCATCTTGCAAGTGCAATAACAGAATTTGACAGAAATGGGAGAATAGAGAAGCAGAAAGGGAAAACAGAACCCCAAGAAGAAAGGGAATAATAACATAACTCATTGCCTACCTTTCACACGCTCACTTTCACTATTTAATTCACTGTCAGACCAACACAAATAAGCTAGTTTGGAATTAGATTTTTTCATTCTGGTGCTACGTCTCATTCCTTCTGATGTTGCCACATTTTCACCTAATTTAGTCTCAGTTTTTCCTCCTTTAGTGCCTCTTGTTGCCACATTTGTTACATTACCTTCCCCTTTAAGTTAACCATGTCCTCAAGGTTGACATCAGGAAAAACCAACTAAGTAGCTACAATATCCTCCCATGTAGTTTGTTGCTCATCTAAGCCTTCCCACTTAATGAGAGCTTGTGGCACTTGGTGTTGATTTTTTATAAGAACTCTAGTTTGTAAAACAACCTCAGGTTGTAAAACATGTTGAAGTTTAGAGTTTGTAATAGGTAGCGGTACATAAGGTTGTGAATGCTCCCCTTTACACAACTTCAATTGGGAACAATGAAAGACTGGATGAATTCGAGCAGATGGATGCAAAAGAAGCCTATAAGCTACGACCCCAATTTTCTCAATCACAAGAAATGGTCCAAAGTACCTAAGATCGAGTTTTTGATTCTTTCTAAGAAGCACTGAATGCTGCCTGTAAGGTTGTAGTTTTACCAACACCATATCCTCAATTGCTAGCTAGAAGGGAGTGCGTCTTGCATCAACATTTTTCTTCATGTGTTGTTATGCTCTCTACAAATTCAGCTTTAACTTATGAAGGATATTATCTCTCTGCAGGAGTTGTTCTTGTATAGTAGGAGGATCTTCAAGATTGAGTGAATATTTGATTAATGTTGGGGGGTCATGACCATAAACGACCTTAAATGGAGTTATTCCAGTGCTGTGATGGAAGGAGGAATTGTACCAAAATTCTGCCCAAGGCAACAACTTATACCAATCCTTAGGATTCTCAAAAGTGAAACATCTTAAATACATTTCCACACATTTGTTCAAAGCCTCATATTGGTCATCTGTTTTAGGGTGGTATGTTGTGCTTAATTTCAAAGTTGTGCCACTCAATTTAAATAATTGTTTCAAGAATTGGCTAGTAAACACCTTATCCCAATCTGAAACGATTGTTTTCGGAAACCCATGCAACCTCACAATAGTCTTCATAAATAAGTTAGCAACATGTTTGGCATTAAAGTTAGATTTCAAACTGGTCAAATGAGCATATTTAGACAGTCTATCAATGACAACCATAATAACAGTATACCCATTGGAAGGGGGAAGGCCTGTGATGAAGTCCATGGCCATATCATCCCAAATTTTGTCAAGGATGGGTAAGGGTTCTAATAAACCAAGAGGTAATGTTGTGTCATGCTTGGCTTGCTTGCATATGAGACATTATTGGACAACTTCTTTAATGTCTTTTTGCATACCGGACCAATAGAATTGAGATGCAATCCTCTGCAAGGTTCTTGTGAAGCCTGAGTGACCAACCAATAATGTGTTATGGAACTTATACAAAATTTTTTTCACTAATCGATGCCCTTTGGGTAAGACCAAACGACCCTTCCAGTACAATAATTGATTAGACATTGAATAATGTGGGTTGGGAGGTTTATTTTGCAAACAAAGTTGCATAACAATGTTGAGTTGTGGGTCTACTTTCAAAGCTTCTTTCAATTCGGAAATCAATTTGCCATTGGGGTGGAGATATAAACATCATAAATGATTTGGAAAAAGTGTCAGCAACTATATTTTCTTTACCTGGCTTTTACTCAATTGTTAAATCGTACCCAATCAACTTATGGATCCAATTTTGTTGCTCTAGCATGTGAACAACTTGATCAGTAAGTGATCTTAGGCTCTTTTGGTCAGTCTGAATGATAAACTTGTGACCAATCAAATATTGTAGGAATTTAGCTATAGCTTCGGTAATAGCAAAAAATTTCCTTGCATATGTGGATTGATTTTGCATTCATGCACTCAACTTTTTTGAAAAATACGCAATAGTGGTTCATTTGACTCAAGACAACACCAACACCAATCCCTGAAGCATCTGTTTCTGGGATGAATGGCTATGAAAAATTGGGTAATGCCAAAATTGGAGCTTGTGTGATGGCCTGTTTGAGCTTGTTAAAAGTTGGATCAACTTCAACTCCCCATATAAAGTTATCTTTCTTAAGGAGCTCAGTCAAGTGGGCAGCTATTATGGCATAAGATTTGATAAACTTCCTGTAATATCCAATTAATCCAAGGAATCCTCTCAACTGTTTTATAGTAACTGGAATTGGCCATTGTAACATTGCTTCTACTTTATCGCTATCCATTGTTACTCCCTGCCCAGAAACTGTATGTCCGAGGTAATCCACTTGTTGTAAGCCAAATAAACATTTGGATAATTTTGCATATAATTGATGTTGCTGCAACAATTGAAGAACAAGCTCCAAATGTGATAGGTGTTCTTTCCATGTATGACAATAGACCAATATGTCATCGAAGAAGACCAAAACAAATTTTCTTATGTAATCGTGGTCGCCTCGCCTTCACTACGGTCGTTTCGCCTTCATCGCGGTCACTTCGCCAGCCTCACCTTCAAAGAGCTCAGAGGCGCGGGTCGTCTGTAAGACCCACAAAATTTAAATAATTAAATAAATAATTATTAATAAATGTGGGTAGTAGAATCCTTATTGGCATTAAATTCTAATTGGTATGATGTGGAAAAGTACTAGCTTAAGTGGTTGAGAGTACTTTATTGTGTGAGAGGACTTGGGTTCAAGTCCTATGTATGCCATTTGTGTAGTATTTAATTTTATTGTTTTAATAATATGAATGTGCGTGTTAAGTAAGAATATAGTATTTGAATTATATTAGTTGGCACGAAACATGAATTGGTTGAATTGATTTGGTATTGACTTGGCATTGCATGGTTGTGGGTTCAAGCCTTGGGAAAACCTAAATTAAACTTTATTTATTTTTTACTAATGTTGGGTCTGAGTTGGTAGAAGAGCAAGAAGGATATTGACAAACAAGGAGGAAGTAGCGAACTTATCAAATTGAGCAAGGAATCCAGGTTAGGGGAGTTCCTATTGATTGCTTTAATTTTTATTGAATGAATCGTGATGTATGAGGGGTTGGGATTGCATTTTATGTGAATATCAGAGCTGAAATCGGGTTTCTGGAATTTTTCCAGAAACCGCCTGGCGGTCACGTGCAACCCGCCAGGCGACACAAGCACTATACCCATTTTCTGGGTTTCATCCATGAACTACCTAGCGATAGAGGATGAACCGCCAGGCGGCACGAACACTATGACGCTGTTTTTGGTGGTTTTGGATCTGTTTAGGGTACCTATAATGTTTTCGTGATGTTTATTTGTCTGAAAGTGAATTTTTACGGATATGATTACTGTGTATATTATGGTTGTGTTGGAATGCATGAATTCTGATCGAAAATTGGGGTTAGGGTTCATGTTGGGGGTTGAATACTATTATGCATGATGTAATTACACTGTTTGATCAAATGGGTGTTATTTTATGCAAAGTGCATATATGTTTTATGTATAAGTGTGAGGAATCGTATGCAATGGACATTGCTGTGGATTATTTTGAGTCCTAGTGGTGATTTTATGTGATGGGTGTAGAGTGGTATAAGTTGAAGGCAAGTTGGGATTGGTAGTGCAATGGGAGCATAAGAGAACTCAATCACGGGTATGAAAGGGGAGAGTAGGAGAAGGTGTTAATTGAGATATAAATGTTAAGATTGAATGAGAATATGCACTGGGGATTATAGGAATATCATAATTATGTGTTAATATGTCAATGAAGGTAGGATTAATATCAGTGAGATGGCATGGACTGTATTTGGTTCCTAAATAATTGTTATTGCGAAAGTGGTTTGCCATAAAATATTGGTGTTTTGTTTGGTAAAAGCTGCAGTGGCATGACTTATATATAAACATTATATTGCATGATCAAAGATGAAAAGTATGTGTGCATGAGAATGGTTAATTTAAAGGTATGTTTGAATTGATGTGATATAATTTATAGATTTATTACTGGAAAACCATGATGTGTTATCAATTGGTGTTGTATGATTGGGATCCCATGGGGATATGTTTAAGTGCCAAGAAACCAGTAACAGTGCGCAACTGGTATGGTGCCTGGCAACGTGTGCGAGCCGCCAGGCGGACGGGACACAAACCTATGACAGTGGTCACAGTGCGAGCAGGGCGCCTGGCGGTAGGGAGGGTTCCGCCAAGCGGAATGGTGCAGCAGAGACCCTGATGGTGTAGTGGCGCTTGGCGGCGTGAGACGGTTGAGCCAGGCAGTGGCAGCGTGAGGCGCCTGGCGGCAGGACAAAGTCGGCCCGGCGGTAACGGTGCAGTGATGATTCTGCAGGCGCATGACGCTTGGCAGTGTGTGATACCCACCAAGCGGTCTAGACCCAATTTCCGTCTAACGGCGTGTGATGCGCGCCATGCGGATTTGGTTTAGTGATGATGCACGAGGATAGGTTCTACACAGCTTTAGGTGATGTTCATGATACAAGGCTTTGGTTGGGGGCCTAGTTACGAGTGTAATCTTGTATTGGGGTAACAAGTGACCACTCTAGGTTGTAGCCTGGTGGTTTAGGAAGTCCAGTTGAGTGTGCGAGTTGTGGCTCGTACGACGAGGTTCGGGTGATTGCCCTCCTCAGTTCATTCTGATAGAGTTTTGGTAGTCTGGAACAATTACAAATTTATGTTTGTTTTGGGGAGCTCCACTTGGTGTCACGGTGAGATGTTGTGGCAAAGTTATTCCCATGTGTGGACTATCAAGTGGTGGCCTATAGTCAAAGGGGCGAGTAGACACTCGTGCAGCAAAGATCGATCATTGATTTTATTATTTGATTCTATTAATGGGGTATCTCGAAACAAGGTAAGTTTGATTTTGATATATTTCCATTAACAGAAAAGTTTAATAAGAACCTGGAAACAACATTCTCCTTCCCTTGATTTTTCCTGGGTTCAAGCATGTCTTTGCACCAAATTTTCCCTCTCACTAGCCGCTTCCTACTTGTTATCTTTAATTATTGCCATAATCTCCTCTTTCATAAAATGGACAATTCCACTTTATGAATTTTCTTCACATCACCACGTCTTCCTTTAATCACCACGCGTCTCCCTCTAATCACCAATGCACCCACTTTGAATGTGGCATTAAGTCTTTTTGTGTTGTTGGCTTGTGACTCGAGAATAATGGTTTTATTGTAACAAGTTTATTTGGTTAAGTTTCCTAGTTTTCATTTGTATCAAGGTTGATACTTGATACTAATATGTTTAGATCACATGGTGTTGTCTTTACTAGGCCATGATGTTTAGAACTTTTGTCGTGGTTTTGTAGGCAACATTTTTTGGAATTTCTGCAAGGGATGTTAGCCAACAATTTTGAAAAGCTTGTTCAGTGTAACACACGTCTTAGTTGCGTAAGCTAGCAACCTGAGATAATATCGGATTCACCTCATTTTGATAGAGGACATGCAAATTTTGAGAACCTTTTAATTGAAGGGAGCACAGGCTCTGAAACTGATTCCAAGGGCCAAGAAATTGCGATCAGATAAAATTGGATGGACTTCGCACTTCTATGTCTGTGAGTGATTTTATTGGCTAGATTGAACATTGCCTTTCCGAACAAATAACTTGTGGGGATCCATCCTTTTGTGATGGAAGACCAAGATTTAAGGAAATGCCGGAGGAATTCATTGTTTATACTTAATGTCACATCTTTAGTTTCATTTTGAAAAATTGATCATGCACTGAAAATTGATTTTAAATACTTTTAGATTGGTACAATCTGGTCTAATTGTTTTTATACGCTAATGAACTATTTCTGTGTGATGAAACTTAGAAGTTTGGTAGGTTAGGGGTGGAGAACCAAATTATGCTTCTTTCTTGCAACATGTAGGAATGACAATTTTGCATCTCCTTGTTTCAGGCTTGTAGTAGGGTCTCGAGTTATTGGGTCCTTCATCATGCCTTTTGGTAAATGCTCCTACTATTCAAAGGTAATATGGCTTAGTACTCCACTTTATATTACATGAATCCTTGTTCACCCCTTGATGTTATATCCAAATGGTATGCAAGGCCATGATGATCTATATGAAGATTTCTATGCATATAACAGGCAAAAGGAACCCTCTATGATGGTGAAACTAGACTTTTTCTTCAAAATAGTGGTTAGTATCATTTAGCTATTATTTCAAGCCTGGCTATGGAATAGATAGTATCAAAAGCCTAGCAATTTGACTTTCTTTGTCATATTTTCTTTATCATAGCAACATCATCATGAGACATGTTATTACTTAATAGTATTCACATAATACTAATCCTGAAGCTTGTTAGGGAGGAAGAGTACACCATAATGGTAACAATGAAGACTAAGGATATGAATTTTTGATCATGTTTGGGAGTTATATGGAGCAAAACAATGATATTATTAGGCTATGGAGGCCGATATGATTTTGGTAATTTTCCATCCATGCTACTATTCTATTTTGTAGTGTTTCTTCCATTGTATTGTTGATGAATGACTTAGTGTCTCATATAAGAAGGAATCAATTTGGATCTCAGAAGAACAAATGTTGGCAAAAGAGCTTGTTGCTTACTACTTGGAGAGGAAAATAATAGGTCGTTCAATAGATCTTGATATCATTGCTGAAGTTGATTTATACAAGTGTGAACCTTGGGATTTGCAAGGTATTTACTCTGATATCATTACATACATATCAGCATTTAGCAAGCTATGATTTTTTTTTTCTGTCATTGAAATTTTTCATGGGTTAACTAAACTAACATTACTGTCACAAACGAAATTGCGACAAGACGACAAACCAAAAATAAAATTTTAAAAAGAGGTTTGGAGTCGCCACCATAGTTATTATAGGAAACTATGGAAAACCATATAAAGGAGCAAGGTCTACGAAAATAGAGTTTGGGGGTACGGGAGTTAATTACGTGTGGGGAAGGTGTTAGCACCCTACAATGCACATCCTAAGACGGTACCTTTAATTAAAATACAAAGTGATGTGGTCTCCTCTAAATGTTTATTTTCCAAAAAAAAAAAGAAATAAATAAAAATAAATAAAAGATGACAAAGAAAAACAAAGGGAACAAAAAAGATTTTTGTTTTTTGGGCCCGATAAGGATTACTCCTTGCTCTTACGTATCTCCATTCATAATGGAGAATCAGGGTCACTTAGTTCTTTATGAAAAACTTTTTGAAAAAAAAACAATTTATTCGAAGATATTGATATCACTCTTTTTTTAATATTTGAAAATTTTGTATATTATTTATAGTAATCTTATAGAAGAGTGAAGGTATTAAGTACTAAGACGACGCGAATGATCACACAGACACTTATACATTTTAAAAGTTAAAAGGGTATTTAAATTATTTATTTGTTATTACTTCCTTTAAAGAAAAGCTTCCGAAATAAGACATGATACCCAAAAAACTGTGACTATTATATATCCATAATTTATGAAAAAGTTAGGAAAATAAATAAATAAAAGATTAGGAAATAACGTTTAGGATTAAACATATTATTTTATTATAAAAAGTTTTAAAACACTTAATATGAAAAATATGGCACAACATATTCATACAATGTTAAAACATGATATCTCTCACTTATTCATGCAACAACATTCACAACCCAATGCAATCAACAAACATTAATTATAAAACAAATGAACCCAAAAATGCATGACAGTAATGCTTTTTCCATATCAAAAAGAAATAGTGAAAACATCAAATTCAACCAAGATCATAACCAAATCTCAAGAAAAATTGCATTAAACAACAAAAAATTTTGTGAACATGAATGGGAGATCAGATTTACAATAGTTGCGTTGGAACACCAAGAAGCACGTGGGGGTGGCGATCGAAGGTGAATGGGTCTTTTATATGTGAGGGTTAAAAGAAATTGGGTGCTTAGGGTGAGAGAGGTCTTTAGAATTCTGAGAGAGAAAAAAATGTTACTCTTTTGCTTGATGAGTTTATATACACAACATTATAAATCTAATGTAATCTCGTAATAAAGTCAGTCTTGATTACAAAGAAATTTAAAAGGCAAGAAATGGTCTTAAAATTATCACATTATGGGAATCAAATCACAGAAAAATCAGAGCACAAAATCAAACGTTATCAGGATCAATGAATTATAATTAGAAAAAATATATTCTTGAGAAACATATTACTATTTTCCTAATCTGGAAAAGGAGGTGTCATAAAATCATAGCATAAAATCAGATTTAATGATTCTAAATATTAGAAAAAATTTTGTTTCGAATTATTAGACTAACTTCTTTATCTGGAACAGAAACGACAAAGCATAGAGTGGGGGTGAGAATATAAAATTTTGGGTTGCCATTAGTTGCAAGAAAAAACGGTGTGGGTGTACAGAGTATTTTGGGCTAAAATAGAAACAAAGCCTAAAAAGAAAATACATAAAAGATTAAAACAATCTCTTTTTTTTTCTTTTTATTTATTTAATATTATTATTATTATCCTATTATTATTATTTAGACAAAGAAAAACCAAAGAAAAAAACTTATTTACTTTTTTTTTTGAAAATTAAATTATTATTATTTATTCTATTATTTATTTAGCCGGACGAAATTGGGTGTTGACAATTACATGTTCACTTCCATGAATATCGCTTGATTAAATCAGTGCCTGGTGTTGCTCTTTCATCTTTGGAGGTATTATTACAACATCATATGACACTCTATTTTCTTCATCAACAAAATGAAATGTTATTGAAAATTTATGTAGCATTTACAAGAGACTCTCAAAGTTGCACACAATGCCTATTTAAGCTTTATATTCAGTTTATCCACCAACATCTTATCCCACTAGTCACTATACTTTCTATCTTCATCAGTCTTCTCTATTTTCTTTTCTTTCTAATTTAGATGGAACGTATTTCTGGGGTATTAGCTTCATTATGAATTTTGAGGCACTAGTGCAGGGAAGGGAAATGATAGCAGTTATTTCCAGCTTTTGACTTCGGGTCCGCAACCGAGGCATATATGGCTGAGGTAAAAAGGTAGTATTTTATGCCTCGGTTACAACCCGAGGCATATTTAATATTTACTGCCTCGGTTTTCTCATAACCGAGGCCTAATGAGTATCAGAAATTCAAAAAATAAAAAAAAATTAATATACTTTCTACCTCGCGTCTGTTTTAACCGCGACAGAAAGTTAACTTTACTGCCTCGGGTCTGGTTTAACCGAGGCATATGGCCATTGAAAAAATATAAATAAATAAAAATTTGAATAATCTTCTGCCTCGGTTTTGGTTACAACCGAGGCATAAAGGTACTTTTTTTTTAATTCTGGTCCTATTTCATTCAAATCTAGCACATTTAACCTGCAAATTTTGAACCAGAAAACCATAACCAGCCAGAAACAATATCATATTACAATTGATGGACTCATTACAATACTTAAATACTATTCATATTGTAGCACTCATTACAATATCATATGCTTTCATAAACAAATATACTAAGTACTATTGTACATTTGAATAATGTACTTTGCCAAAGCTATCCTTAAATATTTGATGGACTTGACAAGGATTGATGTACTGGTACCAAATCTCTGCACATAAGAGAATAATTTAAATTAGTATATAAACTAAGACAAAATTGCATATAAGTATTTCATATAGTGAAATTATTACCGTTTCCCAACCACTTGTAAATTACACTACAATGAATGCACATTTATAAGTAATTGATGAAGAAAAGAAATTGAATAATTATAATAATTTAGACCAAAATAGCAAACCTTGAGGCTCAACCTTGCTAGTCTTTTTGTCATAGCAGTTGATTTCCCTAACAACATGCTATGCGTAGCGATTGAACTATGAAAAAGGTAAGGTGTTAAGATACAATTATATAAGAAAGAAAGTTCATAAAATTGAGGTTCTTACCAATCTATAACTTATTTAAACTCCACTTCATCATCACTTCTACCTTCAAAACGTTGCGCAAATTGTATAAATTCTTCTACTCCTTTCTCATACTCAACACTGATGCGTGGCAAGTAAATCCAGTCTCGATCCATACGTTTATATACTGAAATTGTGTGAACAATTTCAGTAATCTTTAAATGAATGATCACCTCGCTTTTGTATTTAAGGTGTGACCCTATCCCATTCAAGAAGATTCACTTCTTCTAGTTTATTGGTACATATTAATTTTAAAACACATATCTTAAATTTCACGAAATTTCGCCAGCATTTCGCATTGGTCTTCAGGTTACACGAAATGAAAGTGATTATTAACCACAGTCAAATATGCACCCAAAGATCAATACAAAACACAATTGACAAATATTCATGAATATTGAGATATGTATATTAAAATAGACATGCACTAATAAACTATTAAGAAGTGATTAATCTTCTTAAACTGTCCAACCGGACAATTCAAGATTGA
>Ga0214544_1003086_pt1 | contig 34811 bp, 18 predicted proteins | sample CNSS3metaG_FD_160074 | JGI IMG/M metagenome (GOLD analysis project Ga0214544, IMG submission 160074) | Root nodule microbial communities from cowpea collected in UCLA plant growth center, Los Angeles, California, USA - CNSS3 | ecosystem: Host-associated > Plants > Roots > Nodule | place: USA...
AAGAAAAAAAAAAAAAAGATTAAAAATAAAATAAAAAATTAAAATAAAAACAAAAATTAAAAATAAAAAAAAAATAAATAAAATAACATAAACAAGATAAAGAAACCAAGATTAAATAAAATAAAACAAGGTTAAACTAAATTTAAAATGAGATGAAAATAAAGTAGGAATATATCCATACTCAAATCAATGTTCACTGCTTTTTTTTTTATTTCCTCCTCTTCCTAATTATTTTTTGAAAACAAAATTATTTTTTACCCGTACGAAATTGGGTGTTGACAATAACACAACCACCCAAACAATTCGATCACATTTCTCATATAGTTCAACTCATCACCTTTAACATAAAATTACACTATTCTTTTATCCTCAATCATTCATGATTCTCGACACAAATAACATACTTTACAAGTTCAAAACACACCTTTAATCACAAGGTACATGAATAATTATATAGTTCATACATCACTATACACATTCATATTTATCCATAAATCCACCAACAATTCCAGAACAATAATAATATCAAAGATTTGAATCACTAAAACCAATTAAATAAAAATCATAAACAATGTATCAGGACACACAACAGAGCTAGCGCTTGGGGGCAAGGAGGGCGTTCATCGTTTTGCTTCCAAGGGGCTTAACTCCTAACGACAAGAATTGGCACTCAACGCCATAAAGTCAGTGACTCCCTATCAAAGTGGCGCTCAACGTAAATTTTTGGAGCTCAGCAACCTACAACGAAAATACTCCCTAACTTGGAAAATGAACTTGGCGCTCAATGCCACCTGCTGCCGCTCAACGTCATCTCAACAACCATAGCTGACTAGTGAGATTTTAACTTAATTTATTGAGTCTAATTGATACCTTTTCACTTCTTCCTTAGTTCATATGGATTCAAAATAGTTCCTATAAGGCACCAATGCAACCAATTTCTCAATTTAAAGTCTTCTCATTCAATTTTATTATCAAACAACAATCCATCAAATCCCCAACACCACATATCAATACAAATATATCCCATGACTCACAATTTCTACATTACATCAACACTAACTCAACAACATATTGCAGCACCAAAACTATCAAACCAACATTACTACAAAACGAAGCAAATAAAATGAAAGTAAACTTACGAACAACCCTAAAACAACATATAATTTAAGTTCATCTTCAAATTAAGCAAAATCATTCATAACAAAATATCAAACAACTCAAATTCACAGCCACAACATGAAAAATTCACCATCAAATGATTTAAAACCATAACTAACTCGAATTTGACTTAATTTTTAGCTTCCTTCACCTTAGAAGACAACTCAACCACTCGAAAAAGTCTCAAACTGTACTCGAACTCACGAACCATCTACCTCAACTTAGAGACATTGGAAAGACGATTGGATCGAGCCAAAAGATCTATTGATTAGCAAATGGTGAAATACAAGACTTTAGATATTGAAGGAGGTTGAGATTTCAACTTACCCAAAAGGAGATTTTGTTTGGTTATACTTGAAAAGGTCTTTGCGACAATTGAGTTAACGTCCTTTGTTCAAGAGAAGAAAAGGATTTGGATGTGTTCACAAAGGGGAAGGAGATGAAGGTTTTTGGAGAAGAAGTTGTTTGAGAGAGAAAGGTTCTACGTTTTTAAAGCTGACAGGCTGTTTGGTTTTTTTTTTTTAAAACATTTTCATATTTTATAAGGGTTTTACGATAAAAGAGATGAGATATTAGAAAAAGATAACGTTTTTAGCTTAATTTTTCCATTAACACAAATATCGAGTGTAAAACATGCATGCCATCTGTGTATATAATCCAAAACAACCCTTATAAAAAATCAACTTCATTAAGGCAAACCACATAATGAAAAAATTGACCGAACAAAACATCGATGATGTTGTACTTCAAGAAACTACATTAAACTTGTGTAATGGTAAAAATTTGAGTAAATGACAAAAGATAAATAGAAGAGAGAAATGGAAATGAAAAACACTGAACCAATTACCAAAACAAAGAAAAGAAAGCGAAGATTGATTTTCTAGAGATGGATGCAATAGAATAAAAAAACATATAGAATATGATGATTCTTGAATAATAAATTTGTGAACGGGAAGTAAAGTTTGTACGTGAAAAAGGTAAGAATTTTTAAATTTGGAATACTAAATATGTAAGCCGAAATATTACATGTAGATAGATTTATACATTTATTATGTCATACATATTATAACTTTCATTTGGAAAACACAATCTGAGGTTGAAATTCGTAAAATCACTTTTTATAACTTTAATTTAAAACAAACATGCCCTTAGATAGTTGTGAAAATATGAAATCAGTTTTCTCCCGCTCCAAACAAAATCAAATTAATAGCAAAACAATCATTCACTCCTTCAAAGCTAAACACAAACGTTCCCTTCTCTCTCTGCAGCACTTTCCAAGGCAAAGTAAGCAAAACGCGAAGTGCGAACAAAGATGGCGTCAATTTGCGACACCGATATCCCGCTCCAACTGAAGAACATCGACGCTTTCGTCGCTTCTTACAGAAACTCTCTTCAATCAATCACTGCCACCGCAATCAAAACCGCGCGATCTCAATGTCACATTTTCTACTTTTGTAGTTCATTTAATAACAACTAATTTAGGGTTTACACTCTGTGGCCAGTTCTTAACCTTTCTCTCCCCTTTTCTTTCTTTTGCAGCTCAACTGACAGAGGTTAAAGCTAAACTGAGGGAGTCTGAGAAGGAATTGGTAAAGGCGCTGGCAGGTAGGCTTTTATATTTCTCTCTCTCTTTTTCTGTTAATTCGTTTTTTTTTCAGCTTTTTTTTTTGGGTTTTACTTTTCGTGCAGTTAAGACTCGGAGAGAGGCGAAGAGAATGGCTCTAAAGGATGCTATTGCTTCTGTGAAGGAACGAGTTGAAGTTATGAAGACAAGGATTCAGAGGCGGAGAACCAAGTGCGAAGAATGTGCCACTGTTGTATCGCAACACCGGCTTGGTAGTAATCACGTGTTTCGCTACAATTGCAGTTATTATCTATAGGTATTCTTGGTTGATCTTCTCCATAAGTTCTTCTTTGAGAGAAAATTAGAAAATGAAATTTACTTATTGACAAGTTGAAATTAATTTATGCATAAATTAAAAAAAAAAGCCTATGGGAGAGAGTTTCTATAAATAATTTCATGATTAAGTTATTTTTAACTTGTGGAGAAATCAATTTAATTTTTTTTTTCTCATATTTTACTCTCTTAGAAGGATTTTATGGAGAAACTCATCCAAAAACAGAACCTATATACATACACACACACACACACACACACACACACACACACATAAATATATATATATATATATATATATATATATATATATATATATATATATATATTGCTAGATATCCATTTCTGTAACGTTCATTAATTGCAAAACTAGTCTGATTAATCTCTAACTGAACTAGCCAAACGTTAACAACTCCTGAACTAGCCATCCATTTCTCCCCACTCTACCACGTTTGTTCTAAAAAAAAAAGAGCAAGTCATTGTTATGCTTGCCTTCTTACTTGTATAGATACTTTTATATGCACACAATATATAGGGTACGGAGTTGTCTGTAGTCGTGTTTTTTCTGAAGATTGAAATACTACAACTTAGTTCGGATAACTAGAATCTGTAAGTATTGCATTTACTCCAGGCTACAACAATTGGTGCAGTTCCAGCATTATCATAATTCATTGGATTTCTATACCTATTAGGGTCGACCTAGTGGTCAGGAACATTTGGATAATTTGCATAACTACTTATTGTACCAAAACATAAAATTAGTCATGTTGAGTTCCTTTCTTTATCAATTAATGAAAGCGGTTCCAGGAGGAGTGATTGATGTGGCATGAACATTTAATATGTATATTGTTTTTTGCACTTGTTTTTGTGAGGGCATATTTTTTATCTGTTTGTGCTTACTAAATTTGAATTTTTTCCTTTGAGAAATATTACTATATATGAACTATCCTAACCACCTCGCTCCTTTCCACTCTACTTTTTTGTTCCATAAAAAGTTTTGACAGCATCTGAACAGCAATCAAATGAAAGCAATGAACTTAAAGATGAAGCCCAGGAGGCCATATCTTGGTACAATAGGATCCTTGGTTTTCATGTTGAAGGAGGACATGGTAATTGAAGTTAATTCTTTTTGTCCCAGGGTTGTCCTTTACAAATTTGATATCCTCACAAGATCTCTTGTTTAGGGGTTAAATTCACTTTCAAGAATATTAATGAAAACAACCCAAATGAAGAGTTCTGTTTTACCATCCGTCATGAAGATGACATGTATACATGTGAGCATCACATATGGTTTGGTTTGTAATCTTTCAAAGTAGACTATTTTGCTTCATGAAATCTGAATTTAGTCTTTCATATTTCAGTGCTAAATTGTGAACCATCTCTCAAAGATATTGACAAGTTGATTCACGAATTAAACAAAACAAATGGGCTATTTAAATTTGTCAGAACAATGAGGAGAAAATTTCAAGAAGCAGTGACACAAGGTACAATTTAAACCCTTCCAATTGATTCCATTCATGGGATGGGGGGAACGGGTAGCTCTGGCCCTTTGTTCAGTCAGATTATTATTTGAAGCTGTGACTGCTGGAAATCAGTGCTAAATGACCTGGTTTTGGTCAAACTTGTAAACTATTTCCAATTCAACAGGTTCATCCAGGTTGAAATTGGCGATGTTGCAGAGTAGTCCCTGGCTCTTATTCATGGCTCTAAGTTGTGGCTATCACTACTAAGTCTAATGACACCTATGGTAGTGCCATAGTATGATAATTTTAAAAAAGCTAATTACTTTATCTTCAGCTTTTGAAATTTGTAAACTGCTTTTTTTTTTTTTTTTACAAAAACAAAAAACTTACTAGAAAAAATATTTACTTCTAAGTTAGTATCATGACCACATTTCTTGAATTTATATCGAATTGATTTAACATTTTGTTTTATACAATTCATTATAAGTTTAACATAAAATTCCAAATAAAATGATGTAATGAGTTTTTTCCATTATTTGGGACAATTAGTGTATTGAATGCTTAATATATGTACCATGGAATTATTTGAGCCCTTTTAGTAATTTTTTGAGTAACTTCCATATTTCCTCATCATTGGTTATTTTTCATGCATTCTATTTAATATATATATATATATATATATATATATATATATATATATATATATATATATATATATATATATATATATATTAAAACCTGAACCTTGACTGAGCTTGTATCACTTATCTGGTTCTTTTTATCCTCTACTTTTGAAACATTTAAAGTGGGGCTTATGACTAATGTCAATTCTAAATTACAACGAATCAGGCAGTCTATCTATGACAACAAATGAACACCAAGAGTCCACCTTTATCTCTGCATCTGCTCCAGTTTTGTCGACATTAACCATTACAGAAGGATATGAACATCAAGGTGAACCCACCAAAGGTAATACGCATCTCCAGAAACAAGTCCATCAAAGAATGGTAAAATCAGCAATTCTATCCCCTGGATCTGCATCATCTGTTTGTCAATCTCCTCGTTTGAAGGTAAGGATCAAATTGGCCTTTTATTTGTTGAATTGGATTTCATGTTTCAGCACAAGGTGTAATATCACAATATCTGAGTGCTCCTTATGAGATATTTTTTTTTAGTTACTGTGTTGTCTATTATGCTTTAAACATGAATTATTATAGTGAAGTTCCTCCATCACTTGGTAGCATTTTTTTAATCTTCTTTATATGACTTAAGTTGGCTATGTAAGCTTAGAGAAAGATGTTTGGTTAGGCTTATTGCTTGACTTGGGCTTTTGTTTCCATTAAAGTGGGCTTGAATTGGGGTTCAAGGAGTGACAAACAATATAGACACCTGTAATATCTAACTTCATCTCCTTCTTGGAAAGTTGATTTGATGTTTGAAGTCTAGAACATGAATAGTTACATCATTAATGGAAACATTATAGTTTTAATTAGGTGTTGTGCTTTGATCTCACGAGATTATGCGAAGAATGATTTTTTTCCTATGACTTGTAACATTGTGCAAAGAGGCATTCTGATGAACGTGATTGCCTCTTGTTTTCTGTTCTGGTTTGACAGATATATGAAAAAAAAAACTGAGGGTATTTGCAAACCTCAAGAAACTGGATAACTCAGTACAATATGGCTGGTATTAAAATTTTGTTTGTTTGTTAATCTCTGAAAAATTGTAAAAAATGTTTTAATGTGATTTATTTAAAGACCGTTGAAAGTCCTACATCAACCAAAGATAAAGTCAATTTACATTGACTATGTGGGTGCAAATCTCACCTTATAAGCTGATTTTATAAAATTTGAATTAGGCTTAAAATCCACATTTTAACAATTGTATTTTCATTTGAACTTCTCTGAATGTAAAAAAAAGATGTTAGTGCATGACTATCCATATTTAGTAGGTGTTGTGTCAAATGCACAAGCTGTAAGGAGGTGTCAGCTCAAGTGTCCAAATATGAGACCTCATGTTTGATACTTGTTGGCTTGACGATGAGAACAAACTAGTATTGGAAAGATGTTTGATATTGTGTCACTTCAAACAAGAGAAGAATTTTCTCTTCATATGTTTGAACATGTATTTTGTTGCTAAAAGCACTAACGTGATTCTAATGACTTGGTTTGTGTTGTATTGGACAAGGAAAATTTTAACCCCTTTAGCTATGCTTTCCTACTCTAGGTCCTTGATCTGTAGTGACACCTATATGTATGTTCCTTTAAGTATTTGTTCCATATCTTTGATTCAATAAGCATTACAGGAATATGATTTGGAGGCAGATCACTTCTTGGAAAAGACTTTGTGAAAGCAGGGAAAAATATAAAAAAGAGTGTTGAATTGTGTTTTAAGAATTTTCAACGTCTTTTCCCAAGTATTGTCTAACAAACAATATTCAGACGATGATTTTACAATTTACTAGAAGATCGGTCTATGATGTTTTCTTGATGATGAAAAATATCAGACACAACTTTAGTTAACTTTTCTGATTTGCTATTTTAAAGAGATTTTCATTTTGTGCAATCTCCCTCCTTCTATGTTAGTATAAACAAAATAACATGCAATGTAAAGAGATTAAGAGAGAAAAAGATAAGCACAATATTTTATACCGGTCCGTTTGATTACATAGACTACATGTAGTTCTAAATCAACATATTGAGTTTCACTAAGCATTTCAAAGTACAATACGATTATTCTTTTGGGCTTGTAGCCACTTTTGGCTAACTCTTTGAGCATTGCTACAAGCCACTTCTTGCTTAATCAAGTATTATTTCCTAAGTCACTCTTGACTCAACCAAGGATTCTTCCATGACCACTACTGATTCGACATGAGTATTCTTTCAACTCCTAACCAAACCTAGCTAATCCCGTTCAATAATTTTTTCTAAAAACCACTTATTACAACCAAATATTCTTATATTCTTTCAACAAGCCACTTATAGCTTTACCAAGTATATTTTGCCAAATAGCCACTTTTGGCTAAGATATAGAGATAGTGTGGTTTGTAATCTCTGATTACACTTGTTAGATGAAGATGATCGATTGATAGAGGATCGTCTCGAATTTGGGAGTGGAAAATGTGTTTTGGACGAAAGGGGGTAAAAACCTTTGAATGAAAATCAACGAAGGGGAAGGTGGGTGACGTCGAATCGATGGAGATGCGGAACGGAAGGAAATCACGCCACTTGGAGGAGATTCCAAGATAAATGAGAAAGATCCACCACTTTGAAAATATGAAAATTTGAGTTTTTCTCTCAAGTCTCAAGGTTTTCCTTCGAACTACCGATCCTTATTTTTGAATTTTCGATTCAAAGTGGTGGTTCTTTTTCACCTATCTTGGAATCTCCTCCAAGTGACATGATTTCCTCCCGTTTTGCAATTCCCAAATTGACGTCCTCCATTTCCCTCATTTCGTTCTGTCCAATACGCATTTCCACTTCCAAATCCGAGATGATCCTTCATCATCGATTGCCGACTATATGAGAGATTGAGACACTCTTCTTTCTTGCTTGCTTGATTAGAACACTAGTAGTGTTCTTTCTAAGATTTTTAATGGCTCAAATATTAACAATGTTTTTGCACCGTGTGCAGTCTCTCTAACTTGAATATCTCTATATAATCTTTAGAAGAAAGTAGTCGTTGTGGGACAGTTTTTTGCCGTTGAGCAGCTTCAGCTCTTTTTAGCATCTTTCCCTTTCGTTTGATGGGTTTGATAGTGATGGATACGTTTAATGCTCTCGTGCAACAATAAATGCTCTTTATTCATTTTTTCAAAATCCCAGTAGTAGGGTGTGCTTATCTCTTTCTTGGGCAGTATGCATTTCCTTAAATCAACTTACGTTCCAACGTTGTACCGAGGTCACAGTCTTTTTAGAGTTGAGAAAACTTGGTTTAGGGATTTGGTGAAGAAAAACAGTTTTAACTCTTGCTTCAAGAGATCTTTTGAAGTGTCTTATCATTTGACCAACATATCTCTGTGAGACGAAGGTAGTAGACATTCCCTACAGTCATATATTTGTGTGTGATACAAGGTTAACTACTTCTATGCGTTTTTATTGTTTGAGAGCTTTCTCGCTTCAGCAGACCTAAACCAAGACTTGGTGTCTTATCATCTGTCAGACAAATCACTTGCTTCTTACATTATCTGTTGTTAGTTTGATTCATCGTCTATTATTAGACAAAGCATGATCATATTTTACACTTTGCTACGTTTAGTACTTAATCAAAATCATAAGGTGTTGAAGTTTTTCTTCTCTACTAGACTTGGTAAACTTTATGTTCATTGTCTCCTTAATATCATTCATTTTTTTTTTTTAATTTATGCTTTATGGAATCTTGATTTAAAGCATTCTGATTACCAAAAAAATAGAACATACATCAGAAGGAAAACACCGTAAGTAATTTAGATATTGGTAATGTTATATTGCATGACTGGACAAGTTGACCCGTTTACCAGTTTGTTTGAGATTTGGTCCATGCAATTCTCATTTACTGTGGACAGTTCTACAGATGCAGGACGATCACCATGATTAATATTTTTCCTGGAATAATTTAATCATATAAAACTTTGTGTGGCAGAGTTTCTGGATGGTGAAATCAAGTAAAATTGTTTGTGATTATTGCATATACATGGAATGTGTATGTAAGATCAGTTATGCTAACGTTTAATATATTACAGGCCAGGAAATGATGCAGTGAGGGGATGCTCATTACCTCACTTGATAAGACATGCTGATTCATGTAGGGATGTTATCAATGATCCTGATTGCTATCAAATTGACATTTAGAGTAAGACATACCTTGGTTCTGGAGTTTAAATCTTTTTCTACTAACAGATTGACATGTAAGTCAAGGCATACCCAGGTTCTGGATGTCCGAACCTGTATATAATAGACCAGAGGATCCGTACATTTTTCATGTATGGTCCATGTGATGTTTATGTGAGTATCTTAATTTGTTTTTCCGTTGTTGATATACTGCTATAGTTTAATATAACATCAGCCATTCTTTTGATGATATCTTGTTTGGCACTGGAAATATTGTATGGGATCTGGGAAATTGATCTGTATGATCCTTTTAGGTATTTTATCTTCCCTTGTATGTTCTAAATTTGCAGAGAAATTTATGTTTTATTGCTCCCTTATTTGTACAAATAATAAAAATGGAGCTACACAGGAAAGGCTACTAACAGTAGTGCCTCATGATTATGATGTTTTAGGGTGCCTTTAAAGATCAAATCTTGAGCTGTGCCTGCTGGTTAAGGTAAATGAATAACCTAATATACATGATGTCTTCAAAAAGAGAATTGCTTTAAATTGTTGCTTGACGTAGTCGTTTGTGAAGCAAGGCATGGGTGTTGTTCCATAGCTTTTGTGCTTCCATCTCGTCATTTGCTAGGCTCGAGCATTTACTCTCGTTACAATCTGCAAAGTATTTTCCACTTATCCCTTCTGTTTTTGAGCTCAGAGCAACATAACACGTAGTTGCTGCACCCTGCACACACGTATTGACATAATTATCATCCCTCGTAATGCCAAAATATTGCATTGCTAGTTTAACTACAATTCTACAAAGCACACTATCTGACTTCCACAATAAAGTAGCTTTGACTATGTATGCTTGTCCTTCATTTACACACCTGTGATGTTGTTTTGAGTAACTTTGATGCGATAAAAAACAGGGAATCTGCGTGGAAATGTTACCAATTCTTAGTAGTTTCAACGTTTGATAAAGTGTCTCTTAATAATTAATGAAACTTTTACCTACCCGTTAATAAGCCCTTGTGAGCTCTAATAATTCCTGTCTTCACAATGCCTGGATGTACTGCATTGATAGTTACTCTTGCATTCCTTGCCTGTAATTATATTCCAATTCTCATGAATAATGTAGTGGGCCAAACAAAAAGCATGATAATCACCATTCAAAGAGAGAACAAGTACTATAAAGTTTGGAGTTATTTGTCATTCCAACCTTGAGTTGCTTGGCTATTTCTTTGGCATGCAAAATATTTGCCAATTTTGACTCAGCATAAGCGCGTGTGCCATTATATCTACAATAGTTACAAGAGAGAAATGCAATAAGTATCTAAAATGTAAGGCAATCAGAACTGTTGTAATTTTGCAGAGAACAAGGTAGTTGTACTTTTTTCCACTCAGTATGTCGTTGAAACCAAAACCATCTTTCTTCACCCAGCTATGTATGACAGAAGAAACGTTTATTATTCTTCCTTCAATACCTGTCTTCTCTGCTGTCTCTATCATTTTCTCTAATAAAATTTCTGTTAACAAAAAATGACCTGGACAAAAAATATGAAACTTCAATAAATGTCGATGATAATTTTTGCCATTAAAAAATGAAACGGTAAATTTGAATCCGAAAAACAAAAGCTCAGCACTTTAGAAACGGGTCACACGGGCTTTGGACTTTGAGCCCATAAAGAAAAAACGTTTGCTCAGTGCTCAGTGTTTGTGGACCAAAATGAACCCTGAAAGTGCTTATAGCTTTGTCCATGTTATGGTCGTGGACCCTGAAAGAGCCTAAAATATGGACGATTGTGTATTATATGTTTTTGGTGGGGGACCTTAACCCAACCAAGCTACTACCTTTAGAAATGTGATGATGTAAACTTTTTTAGCTGGAAGTAAAAAGGAATATTATAGAAAAAAAAAATGAAAAGAATTGTCTCTGGTGCAGATCACAGTGACAACCACTTTCTTTAAGTTTAACCAAGTTTAAATTGCCTCTTTTTTGTTGTTAAAAACTAAAATAAAAGCAACCTCTACAGGTTTAAGATTGTGGATACTAATTACATAGTAACATGATATGCTAAAAATAAAGAGTGACAACAATTTATAGTTGTTTTGGAATGATTTATTTTTTCACCAAGGATTTAACAGTGATATCAATATTGATGTAAGCCCTAAGAAAAGGTCAAGAATCAGAAAAGTACCTAAGTAATTTGTAGCAAATGTGGTCTCAATTTTATCCTCAGAGAACTCCAAGTTTTGAGAAAATATCCCGGCATTGTTTCTGTAAAATTGTTTAAACCAGCTAAAATGTGAATGACTTCTCCTTGTTGTTTCACAATGATAACCATGATTACTATGAAATGAAAAGGTGGAACAACATGATGGTAGACAAAACTTACATGAGAATATTAAGGGGAAGTTCTAAAGCTAAGAACTCGGAACAAAATCTCTGTACAGAACCAAAAGAGCTAAGATCAATCTCCAACAGAACCACCTCAGCCTTTGGACTCTCCTTCTGAATGTTCTTTTTCACTTCCATGGCCTTCTTCAAGTCCCTTGCACCAATCACAACTCTCACTCCTCTCTTTGCTAACACTCTAGCTGTTTCAGCTCCAATACCAGAACTTGCCCCTTCAATGAGAAGTTCAAAATCAGTAACAACTTCGTTAGTTAAACTATAAAACACGTGCTTTAGTTAGCAAAAATATAATATTGATTATAAAGTACTTAGATTTTGTCATTGTTAGACGAGGGTGGGAGGGTATTTTTTTATTCATTTGAGTGGGAAAAAGGAGATATATATGATCATGATGATGAGTTTGTGGTGTACGTAGTGTAGACAAGTGATGAATATATGTCTGGATTTGATGAGAGAAGGGTGCACAAAAGAGACAAAAATCACACAACCTCATCTTTCTGCAGCTAAAAAGAACCAGACCATGCATATCTAAATTGGCACACACTCATGTCATGTGAGAGAATTTGCAGGCTTCAAACTTAATCTCTCATCACCTTTCCAATGCAGCAAAATCAATCACAAAAGAAAGCACCAGATATAGTTACTATCAAATTTGACATACTAAATTCTCAAATTTTTCTCTGACAAATCAAAAGGAAAATGAAAAACTGAGAATTAAGTACAGAAGAAATGCAAGTAAAATGGAAAAGTATAAGCAACACACACATGATTATTTAAGAATAACCAAACCCAAGTACCATATATAGCCATGCATTTATACTTATGAATCCCTCAGCTTTTAGAGAAACAGACTCTTTCAAATCAACAAAGTCCAACAAACACAAGGTAAGGAAAGAAAATACAAAAGGGTGTATATATATATATATATATATATATATATATAAATATCAGAGGAAGTTGAAGATGATAATTGAGGTTAATTTTCATGGTTATTTTTACCACCATGGTAGTCTCTGGAAGCTGTTTTTGAGACTTACCAGTGATGAGAGCTGTTAGAGATGAGGGAAGGAAGCAAGAAGAATCTTCAGTGACTTGTTCAGCGGTTGAGTTTGAGCCAAAACCACTAGGGCCTGCCATTCCTGCTAAGTATCTTAGAGTTCCCTTCATGTCTTTGTTTTAGAGTGTTGCAGAAACAAATAACACTTCAATCTCACACTGCCAACACATGCAGCTACTTTTATACATAGCTATATATATATATTTTGTAACAGATACGGTATGCCAAGGAGTAATCATTATTGATTTAAATCAGAAAATGTGTCAGGTGAAAAAATAGAAGATTTTATTTTGCTATTCTTTTATCATAAATTAACTTTATAAAACATATTTCAAATTCAAGTATATGTTAAGTAACTATACTAAACACGTCAACTGAATATTAAGGAGTTGTTTTCCATGATTTGGAGATCATTTTAGATTATAAACTTATGTCTGTAATTTTGCTTAAAAGATATATGTACGTATGATCTTTGAAAAAAATTAACAATAAATAAATGATTTGTTTATGATTTTATACTTCTCCTCTCGATTATTCCTTGGACCAACCTAGCTGATCTACCTAATAAGTTGTCTCTCAGAAGAATTGGAACCTATTGCGACAATATTTAGCGAAATCATTGGTTCAGACACAATGGTCCACAAACTACGTGATTAGAACCTACTAATAAAATGGTTTAACATATCCATTTTATTAATTCACCTTTGTTTTCAGTTCTTTTTTTCTTTGTAATAATAATAATTAATGTTTTGTCCTCATTTAGTGGCTTGCATTTTTCAAAAGTCTGCGGTCACTGATTGATGATATATTCTGGTAAAATCTCCCAGAGAGCATAATTATGCTTATGTACTAAGCATAAAGTGTTTCATAATACTTAATTAAGGTAACAACAAATGATTATGTGAAGATTAGCACTAAGTAAGACTAAGTGGTCTTGTCACTTTTTTTTTTTTTTTTTTTGTGTGGTAATCGATTCCTTTTTAAAATATCATCTTATCACCTTTGTCATCTTTCCATAGAAGTGAAGTTGAGTTTATGGCCTTATCCCTTTGTCATCTTTCCATGCATTTGAAGCTATAAGGTCTTCTTTTTTTGGAGAGAGCAAAATCTCTCTCATTAGTTGAACAAGAAGTGTATGGAGAAATAAAGCTTTTGAGTGCAAAAGTTGAAATTGTCTTAGATTTGGGGACAAAGTAACAAGTCTCAAACGCAATTCCACAAAAAGTGGATCACTTATTCTACCACTCTTTAAACCTTAGATGGACCCCTTGATTTGTTCAAGACCTGAAAGGAATTAAACTTAGTGAGAAAGACCCACCCAAACAATACCTCATCACAGTGAGAAAAACCTAGATAAATGTTCTTCATAATTGTTGCTGCTACTGTTAAGATAATTGCTGTAAAAGACATGTTTGTTTCAGCTTTGTGGTCCAAAAATATACTCACTCCGAAAAGAAAAAAAAAAACACAAGAAAGATTGAAACAAAGTTTGAAAAGAAAAACTAAAAATTTTCCAAAAGGGGTGGAAGTTATAAGGTTTTAAACCCACTAATAAATGTGGTTGAGGCATCATATCAGTACCAGAAAATGGGTTGTTACCTCAGTGACAGAGATTAGAGTCAGCAGCTGTGTGAAGAAATAGCTTAAAAGATGTTTTTTAACATGAGTGAATGGGCAAGGATAATAAAGAGACTGCTATACTACTCCTCCCTAATTAAGATACGTGATCTGCTTTGCCTAACTTCTTGTTGAAAGGGGTTTTGACGTTTTCATTCTTTAACAAAAAGTAGTGTCAGATTCAACAAACTTAAAATGCAATTTCACTGTCACATCCACTCACACATCTTTTCCAAAATAGTGGGCTACAATACTTATTTCAAAATTTCACCAAGGAACACTCATTTCAAGTTTTAATAATGTATGCTACTGTTATACACAAATTCTCCTTTCTCTTTAATTATAACTTCTTTCAGGTTATTATAATTTTAACTAATTACATACAATTCATGTTTTTTTAATTGAAAAACATTAAGCAGTAGTTTAAAATTGATTCAATTTTACAATTTCTTTTATCTGTTTTACATATTCATTGATCTCATTTTTATTTACTATTCAATCTTTAATACATATCTTTCACGTCTAAATATATACATATTAAACGTGAAACTAGAGATGAATGAATGATCTAAAAATAATGATATAACAAATTTAATAAACAATAAATCTCGTTATGATAAATTTTGAATGATTCTAACAAATAGACTTTAAAACCTAACTCAAGTTTAAAAAATAACTTATAAAATGAAGTTTGTATCCATTGTAAATTTGTTTGATGTAGAGTCATTACTAAAAAAAAGTATATTTTTTGTCAATTTTGTTTTGAAATATTTTGAAAAAAATATTTATAAATTTTGTTATGAAAAATAATTTGTAAGAAATTATTACCAACTTCTTTTGTTTTTTTTTTTAAAATATTTTGTAAAAATCATTTTTCTACAAATTTTTTCTCATAATATTATTTTAACATATTTGCAATAAAAATCTTATGAAATATATAAAATTCTAGTGATAACTTTTATTGTCTTTGTTTCAAAACTACTTCAAAATTGTACTAAAATCCTTAAGTTTCTTTAGCTGCCATTAAGCCACAGTTATGTGTTGAATGTGAAAACTGTGCCCTTTTGTTTTGGTGATGATGCATGCATGCACACTGATATATATATATATATATGCAGACACGTGTGCATATAGAAAACGAAATGATAGCATATGTATAGCTAGCATGCAATGTAAGTTTTGATAATTAGAATTTGCAGAGAGATGAGAAAAGGGTTAATGAAATTTGCAGAGCAGAGATGAGAGAGAGAGAGAGAGACAGAAAGGAGTTGCAGACAAGTAAACATGCTTTTGGTGCGTGCATTCACATCTCTTTTGTCAAAATTTGTGTGTGTTGTGAGAAATGATGAATGGTGTTGGAGAGTTGAGGCATTGAGGTTGACCCTTCAACAAGGGAGTGGTGAATTAGGGTCCCATTGTGTTTCCCAACTCACCAACACCATCTCATCAATCTCTCACAACACTCTTCTTCTTTCACATGTGCCATCTTCTCTCCATTCTTCTTCTTCATATGCATCATCATCATCATGCCAAGTCCCCAAAGAAAAAGTCTTTGTGTTTTTCGTTAAAGTTTCAAACTTTGTGTCTCTCTGTGTCTTCATCATATGGCAATGCCATGATCATATACTACATGCATATCCGGAACTAGATCATTCACCATCATTCAAAACCTAATTCAAGTGGACCTATAACAATCAAACATATTATTCATGTAAATTGAATTTCACAATTAATAACAATCTTGACTTTTATTATTAATTAATATCAAGACTTTTATTAGTGGATAATAATGTGTAAATAGCACTGTCTAGTAGGATCTAGAGTTCACATTTTTCACTCAACACATTTTACTTCTTTAAAAAAATAAAAATAAACATTTGATCTCACCCTTGTCCCCTCGAAGCTAATGAGGTGATAATCATGACTTCTAGTTCTGATTTGGCCATGTAAATTTCAACAAGTAAAGGTTGAATTTTATATAACCAAAAAAATGAAAAAAAAATTGAAATATAAATTAAACCATTATCTTGTGGAATGATCTCCTTGTTAGCGTATTACAATGCATATTATATATAGTAGGGACGTTAATCATATAGATTGATTAATTGATTATGTCTTGTGTGTAAGTGGAAAATATTAAAGTAATCCAATTTTTCATGTAAAAAAAGTACAAAAATGTTTAAAGTTTTTAAATATTTAAAAGCCACTTTAAACCTTGATTAACTCAGGTTAATCAATTGGGTAGAACTATATATTAACTTCAAGAAAAAAAAATATTTCTTGACTTTTTTCTTTTTTTAATTTTATTTTACAAAACTTGAATGTGAGATTTAAAACACACACAAATTAAAAGTAGTATCTTCATTAATAATATTTTAATGACTACGTATGTGAAAAATAAATAAATGAGAGTCGGAGTCGGTGTTCTGAAGGTTCAAATTATTGCCACTGAATTCAGTCAAGAAGTTTAATGGTAAAAAGAACGAGATTCATTAACTCGTTATTTAGTTCGAATTAGTGAAATGATAAAATTCATAAAAATTATTTAACAGGCTTTGAAAGGACTTTCCGACCCATATATGATAATTTAGAAATCATCTGCTTTGATGTTAGAATCGTATAATAAAAAATAAATTAATAATTTTAATTAGTAAAATGATAAATTCATTTTATAATTCAGTTCCTATATATGTCTTTGATTTGACAAACTGAGGCTTAATCTCAAAGCAATATTAAAACCTTGTTGGTAGATTTGCAACATAATTAGCTTGGAAATTGATTCACAACCACGCAACTTTCTCATTAGTTGAAACCCAGAATTGTCAAAATGTTAATGAATTCCCATGCAGGACGCAGAAGAACACCGGTAATGTCTCACTGTCTAATATTTTTTCCACTTAATTTATGACTTTTCAAATTATACGTTTATTTTTTTCAAAAGTATATACACTGATTGCTTAAAAAAAAGTGCTTGTTATTTATTGAATAATTGCTTGTAGTAATTTTGTTAATCAATCTACTCAACTTTCAAACACGTTATCAATTATAAATGTTCGATTTTATGTTTTTAATGATAACCTGTTAACTTATATTATTTACTTATATATATGATCTAGGAAAATAAAATAAAACTGATACGATAATCAGTCATTAGCATCAATCTTTAGTAACTTTTGTTTTGTATATATTCTTCTCCTTGTAAATCAATCATAATAATATAGTTTTAGTTTTAGTTTTTTTCATGTATATGCTCTTCTCCTCTCTTTTCTCTTCTCTCTTTTGTTTTTTATTTTCTTCATAAATCACACTTTTACTTTGATTTGATATCAAAACTCTTCTTAAAAATAACTCTTTTACACACGGTTTATCTTTTTATTCTTTCATTTGCTATCTTCTTTGGTTTTCATTTGATATCAAAGCTCTTCTTAAAAATAGTTTTTTTTTCACACGTTTTATGTTGTTATTCTTTCATTTTACTTGTTCGTTTTTGCTATCTTCTTTCCCTCACATAGTAGAAGAATTTCAAAAAGGAAAATGATAAACTGACTCATATTTTGATCCCTTTTTTGACTCCATGAGGTGGCATGCATAAGTGGCTTTTATTTTTTAAATTAAAATTAAGTTTATAAAACCATTTTAGATGCAGACGTGGCTTTTATTTATTTTTTATTAAAACTTCTTTTGTAGAAAGACGTTAGGAACAGTCGGTGTGGGCGTGAAAATTGAAAGGGTGAGAAATAGGTTTTCTTTGCACAAAGCCAACAAAAACGAAGAAAGGGGAAAGAAAGAAAGAAAGGGAAAAGGAAAAAAGGAGAAAGGAAGAAAGGAGAAAAAGGGAGAAGACGTGTGTTGTAGTGAAATCAAAGAAGAATAAGGGAGAAGACGAACCTCGCGGAGTTAGGGTTTTTGGTGTTTTCCATTGTTCGATTCAGCGTCGTGGTTGGTAGGTCTGGTTTTTTTTTTTGTTGTTTCTGTAATACGCCAACAGTTTTATGGTTTTTTTTTTTGAAATCGCCATTGTGGGTTTTTTGGTTAAGGAACTGAGATTTTGTTTTGTTTTTTGTGGCATAGTCGACTAAGTCATTCTTTAAAGGCAAAATTAACATCTATCTTGTACAGGTGAATTACCACAACACTGTAATCGAAGAAGAAAAAGGGAAAAGACAAACCTTGCGAAGTTAGGGTTTTTAGTGTTTTCCATTGTTCGATTCAGCCGGTGGTTGGTAAGTTTGGGTTATTTTTTCGTTTCTTTGATTTTGGTGCTTTGATAGGTGCATGAATACTAGTTTTCTGAATAGGTTGATTAAAACTGTCTTATTTTTTTGGTGATGACCTGTGTGCACATAAGTGATGACTTGTGCTTCATTTTTTGCAATAATGTGGTATGACTTAATTTTTTGAACTCTCATACTATAACAGTAAATACGTGTTTTTTGGGTGATTCACTTTGGATAATCTGTATTGATTTGTAATTATTTCCTTCATGTGGTTCCATCCACAAGCGGATTAAACATGTCTGATTTGTTGGTGATGACTTGTGTGCACACAAGTGATGACCTGTGCTGCATTTTTTGCAATCAAGTGGTATCACTCAATTTTTTGAACTTCCATATTATAGCAGTCAATAATTGTTTATGGGGTGATTCACTTTGGATAATCTAAGTTGATTTGTAATTATCTCTTTGATGTGGTTTCATAGCCAAGTTGATTACACTTGTATGATTTATTGGTGATGACCTGTTTGCTCACAAGTGATGACCTGTGTTGAATTGTTTGAAAGCATGTGGTATGACTCAATTTTTTGATCTTTCATGTAACACCAGTCAATAGTTGATTATGGGGTGATTAAGTATGAGTAATATGTGTTGATTTGTAGTTATTTCTTTCATGTGGTTTCATACCCAAGTGGGTTAAACATGTCTGATTTGTTGGTGATGACTTGTGTGCACACAAGTGATGACCTTTGCTGCATTAAGTGATTATGTGATAAGTGTTTTGTGCACGAGTGATAGTTGTTCAAAGTGAGAAGAATTATGTTGAAGTAAGTCTAAGTGCTGACATTGTGCTTACCTGGGTTATGTATTCAGGTGATAAATATGAGTGCAGTTAGTGGGGGAAGTGATTTCAGTGTTGACCACAAGGTATGATATATTTTGGAATTCAATTTATTTTGAAATTTGTTATGATAAAAATGACATAACTGTATTTTTTTTATTGTTCCAGATTTGTTTTAGGCATTCATGCCAGACAAAATTGATTGGTAGTTTGAATAAGTTAACAGAGGAACAAAAGTCATTTATTCGAGGAACACCATTTGGATGGATGGTTGAGTTGAAAGAGTCTGTGAAAATATCTTGGAATCTTTTGAGTTCGTTAATTAGTAGGTGGGTGGAAAGGTTGGGGGGGTTTCACATGAGTACATAAGTTGTTGGATTTACCTATTTAGATTTATGTCTTGGTCTAGGTTTGAGGGTGGTTGGTGAAAACATTGATTTAAACCAAGAAGGGTTAAATAGTGATTCAAAGAATTTATTTGGAGCTGCCAAAGTTGTTCATATCGAAATGGTATATGATTACATTTTCAAACATATTAAAGAGCTTTGTTTAGAGGATTTTGGTAAGCTTTACGTTTTGTTAGCAATTTCTGAGTTTTTGTTGCCCAATTGTAGTGGAACCATTTTTTCTATTTTGTTCAACATTGTTGATGACCTTGGTAGTATTAGGAAATTTAATTGGGGTCGAGTAGTGTATGAGTATTTGGTTGGCAGTATTTGTGAAGCTAAATTATTCTTGAAGGAGAAACAAAGTACCAAACACTTCCATGTAGCTGGATGTGTTTATTTGTTACAGGTAGTGTATGTTAAATTAATTTCAAACTCGTTTGATGACTTTAAAATATTTGGTTATGAGTTTTGACTAATTTTGATTACAATTGTGGCAGTTATGGTCTTTTGACCATTTTTTGATTCTGAATTTAAAGGATTGTTAGCGCACGACCAAGTTTCCTAGAATCTTTCATTGGATAAAAATGAAAGCAGGGGACAATCTAATTAAAAGGAGTTTGACAAATAACATTGTAAGTTGGATTTTTTTTGGTACGTTTTTTTTTGAAATGTGTCATCTATACTTATTGATGGTTGTTGTGAATTGTTGCAGGTTGTTGCTGCCTCTGCAGAAGAGCTAACCAATTCCTTCGTTAAAGAAGGTTTTGAGGTATATGGACGTCGAAATAAGGGTAGTAAAATAGTTGACGTAATTAAAGCTGTTGAACATCAAGAAAGTGTGCTAGGGGAATTGGAAAAAGAACTTTTAGGCTTGAATGCAATGATGATTGAGAGGAAGAACCAACGCCAGCAGCACGAGGGCAAACTAAAGTTTTCTGAGTTGGGTGAACCAAGTGTTGGTGATTTGCATACACCTAATTCCAACCACCTCAAGGGCTTTATTGAATTTGGCGATTCTGGTGAGAGGGGTCATGTCGAAGAAGTACATTTTCCAAATCAGGAAGCACAAGAATCCGAACAGAGCAACATGTATGTGCGACGAAGGGATGGTCCTCAGATACATGTCAAGAGTTTTGCAATAAGAACTCCTTTTGCAACATATAGTAGGAGGAAGCGCCATAAGTAGTTGATTTAGAAAATTTATGTTTGTTGTAGTTAGGATTTATATTGCTAACTTTGGTATTTTTTATGTTTAGACTTTGTGGAAGTGATTTATGACAATTTTTTTTGTTTGGCTTACTGATTGATTTATGAAATTCTGAGTGGTTTATGTGAAGATATAACTGAATGTTGTTCATCCTAATTTTTTGAGTGCAAATAAAGTTTATAGCAGGTAAACAGTTAATATGTATGTGGTCAGAAATTTAGTAATATTGGTTACCACACAGATCACAAATAAGTAATTATGTACAAGATGTTGTTCATAGGTCAACACTTAATATATGATTGATCTACATTTAAAAATCTGAGAGTTATCGTGTCTTTCATGTTTTACCAATTATAACACACCTGGTTAATATATAATATGTGATGTAGGACTTCTGAACCAAATACTGAAACATTATTAGATATCCCACGCGAAGTTTGTTGATGTTCAATATGTTTCATATACGCAATTAAGGTGTTATATTTCATTAAATATGGACTACTTATTGACACCTTTACCTAAATACCTTAGATTATGAGTGTGTACAAAATGTGATGCGTAGATCAACACTTAATAGTGAAATGGTCACTATTTAAAATTATCAGAGTTATGATGTTTTTTCTCTTTTATCAATTATCACACATCTAGTTTGGTAAGATTTTTATTTGTAGAATATAAGTTAGCAGAGACCACGAATTTGGAAGGTGTGAAAAATGTTTAGTGTAGGTCAACACTTAATACTTGATTGATAAACATTTATTATTGTAAGTGTTGGCATGTATGTTATGTTCCACTTGTAACACAATTTTCCCACAGCTTCATCATGGGCAATATCCTACATTATATTTTATTCAATTTATGTGATTGACTGTAAGTGAGGTTCATACTAAAACCCTTTTCATACATTAAAATTTTTGAGGGTGTGCAAAATCTGTATCGGTGGTCAACAGTTAATAGTACATAGATAACCATATAATATTTCTTGAGTTGAAATCAATGCCCTGTAGGAGGTGTGGACTAAGATCATCATTGTTTGTTGTTGAAGTGACAGTGAATTACATGGATACCAAAGTGCATAAAATAAGTTTAATATCATACATGTAGTAGATCCTTCCAAACACGTAGTGTCATGAAAATTAAAATTAACAACAGAAACACAAAAGTTAAAAATAAATAGCATAAAAATTAAAGACATTAAACAGTCATGAGTTACGTTAGTGATATATTATCCAGAACAGAAGTTTGAACTTTGGAGCTCTCTCCAACCTCAAAACATGGAATATTGTTGGATGGAGGAACCATCCTCTATAGTATATCCTCCACATTAGCAGTGTCAGTATGCTGCACGTTGGGCTGCAAATTGGGTTCCATATTTGTGTTGTCATTTGCGTTCGGATTGAAATTTATACTGGTCTGGACATTGGCTTCCACATTTTGTTTGACAACATAGTTAAGTCGTACCACAGGCATACAAGTTTTAACTTCTTCTTCAGTTGGATGACTTATGTCATACTTGAAAACCTATTAATGTCATAAATTATTATATTGTGTGTCTTGAAGGCATGCTATGAAATAAAGAAAACATATATTTGTTTCAAGATTAGTTATTTGCCTTAACAATGTTCCTAAGTGTGATGTTGAGGTACCCAAAAGGTCTGAATATAACAACCTATTCAATCAAAATTCATAAAGTTTTATGAGTAATTGTAGATGAAGAGAAAAAACAATAAAGAGACATAATTTCATAGTTTAATTACTTCTTTCAACAATAATACAGAGCCAACACCAATGTCACTACCAAACTCACGATCCGATAGAACTTTATTGTGTAGGCTTCCCTTGGCTGTATCAGTTGGGTCTTGACATAGTCATTTTTCACATAAGCGATAAGTAAATAATGAACTGCACCAAAATCACTAAATAAAAAATAACCTTAATATTGATGAGCATGTCCCCAAGGCCGTTTGGTTTGCACTCTTTGACAACACAAGCCACTAAAGGCAATCTATTCATTGATTTTCTCTTTGATAGTGGAGTTATATTTTTAATGTCTCCGTCGTCAACTAAACCTGGAAATTAAGTGATTTTAATTAATTAAAATTCTATCATAAAAACTTCAATAGTAGTGGTTTTACAGTAAGGAAAAAAAATGCTAACCATGGTGTTTGATGAACTTTTCTGCCCATGTCCATCCATTGGTATAGAAATCTCGTGCATGACTGGCAACAACCATGTTGTTCAAAAACTCTTGTGTATTATGTGTTTCATTTAACTCTTTGTTAAGCAAAATAGCCTAGGCATGTCCAGCAAGGCTAGGAATGAAAGTGGTGTTGGTGTTGCACTGTTCCAAAAATTCTTTCAAAACAGAATCATCAATAGCAAGAGCCTCCCAATGATCCATTTTGTTAACCAACAGTGGTTTCAACTTTTGCACTTAATACCTAAAACGAAAGACAAAAAAAAAATGGTGAGGCAATGATATTTTAACGTAGATAATGACCAAGGTGGTGTGCGATAATTGAAGAATGCCCCTACATATGTGTAGTTCAAGTAGAAGGATTGGTAACATCAGGAAACTTTTATAGACTATAAAACATAACCCCAAATGACCAATATGCCCTTCAATTGCTTTTTGAACACGGTAAATTTAAAGCTTTCTCATTTTGCTTTCTTTGAAAGAGTGTGCCCTGTTACATTGCTTCTCACCCATCACACAGAGAGATCATTAAATGGCTTTTACTTCGTCCAACCTCCTTCTTCAAAATAAATTTGCTTTGAATACAGGAGAAACCAACCATAGCAAAACACAATAAATGTTGAACCTAACATTTCGCACCTGCACAAAGAAGTTGCATATAAACCCGTCCAACGAGTCGAGGTAAGTACTGTTGTGGTAGACGTTGTTTGAAGGTGAATACATAACTAGAAAACCTAAAACCTAATATATTTTTTTTCGTTGTTAAAAAATGAATGTTTTTAATACTTTCTATAGTAAGGTCATGTGGTATGGTTTTCAAAGGAAACTTACTAAAATGACCATAAAATGTAACTTTGTCCTACTATATACGTTGCGACATTAGAAATGAGATGAGTATGTGTTAAATGTTTTCCAACCTAAGGGAGTTGTATGGATTACTCGTAGATGGATTACTTACAAGAAAACAACGCAATAGGTTTGGTGGACATCAATTTATTAGAAGAAGATTAGGATAGTGGAACTATCTTGGACGAGGAAGGCATTCATAAGGAAGACAACGAAAAGCACTATGAGGATGTCGTTTCTCACTGTGTTGAAATATATTTTGATAGTGTTGACGACGTCAAGAAATTTTACAAAGAATACACTATTAGAAGTGGTTTCGGGACAAGAATCAGAACTTCAAGAAAAGACGATGACAATCAATTATGTTACTTCAAATTAGTGTGTTCGCGGGAGGGAAAGTGTGTGTCCTCCATACCACCTGAAATGAAGACACTACCCACACAAAGAAAACAATGTCCTGCGCGCATTACTGTGGTTAGAAGAGAAGATAAATGGATGATTAGCAGTGTGGTCCATGAACACAATCATGACGTAAGTCCTTCCAAGTCAAGACTAATTCGTGGGAATAGGAAGTTGAATATGCAAGCCAAAAGAACCCTTGACATAAAAGACGAAACGGGTGTGCGTATTCACAAGAGCTTTCGTTCTTTGGTGTGTGATGCAGGGGGGTTTGAGAACTTACATTTTGTCGAAAGAGACACAAGAAACTATATTGGTCAACAACGACGCCCTTTAGGGAAGGAAGGTGACATACAAGCTTTATTAAACCACTTTTCCAGTATGAGGGAGTTGAACAAAGACTTCTTTTTTGAAATTGATGTTGATGCAGATAATCGCATTATCAATATATTTTGGGCAGATGGAAGGAGTCGGGCTGCATGTGCAAATTTTGGTGACATTGTGTCCTTCGACACCACATACTTAACTAATAAGTATGATATGCCTTTTGCACCATTTGTAGGTGTTAAGCACCATGGTCAATCAATCTTATTAGGGTGTGGGCATCTATGTGCTGAAGACACTTGTACATTTGTGTGGCTATTTCAAAGTTGGTTGCGATGCAGGGAAAATAAAGCCCCACAAGGAATTGTCACTGATCAATGCAAGGCCATGCAAAATGCCATTGAAATTATCTTCCCCAACCCTCTTCTTCATAAACATCATTTCCTTTAGCTGCACAGGAGTCAGGTTCAGGAGCATCAAAGAATTCATTACGCATCTTCTTTATTTGTTCTTTCATGTCCAGAATTATCCTTTAATGTTTTTTAAATTTTTCTTCCAAATCCACTTGCTCTTTGGAATGACAAACACCCTCAATGCCATCATTTTTAACACTGTATTGGTCCTCAATATGAACTACATTTTGAACTATTGGGTTGTTCTTCTCCTCTACACTTAAGGCCTAACCCAACACAATCTACAAATAAAAAAAATTGTTTTTAAACACATTTCTTAATAAAACCAAATTTAACCAAACATATACAAACAAGACAACTCAAATAAAACCTTATTCTTTTCAAAAGCAGACTCAATATTAGGTGTCCTAACCTTCACCGAGGGCCACCACAGAAATCTTGGAAATTGAACCTCACCCTCTACATTTTCTAAGCCAAGACGACGAGCAACCCAAACCTATAACAATGATGAACAAATCAAAAAATTATAATAATGCATAACGAAAATAAAGCTTATGAAAAGAATAATTACCTGAACAACTACAACAGATCCAGCTAAGTTAAGGCTACGAGTATTTATCTTTTCTCGTACAACCTTACATCCACGATTCAGAGCAGAGATAAAAAAACTATGAAATGACTCTACCCAGTTATAGTCGCTTAAGTTGTCAAGGTTGTCTAAGTCTTTGAAAGGCATATTGCTCACTGTCCTAGAGGTCCTAGGAAAATAAAAGACACTAAAAAAAAGTAACAAGTACAACCTACAAGCATTGTCTACATCATCATCATCACTAACCACTAAGTTCTTAATCTTGTTAATTATGTATCACAAGGTGATTGGTTTCTTCTCAAACAATGAACATACTACCCCACTTACATCAACATCAAATTCAACACATTTACCAACCATACTAAGACCTAGGCATATACAAACATCATAAACTGATAACCCTACCAAATGCTGACCTACACGAATGTATTCCCCTTGTGGAACCCATCTATGCAAAACTTCCCTCAACAAAGGACAATTTATTTCCAACGCGTTGTCCACCTCCAAACACCATCTAAATGGTGTTGCCTGAGTCCACTTACGGTGGGTGTCTTTGAGTACATTGTTTACTTCAACAATGTACTTGCTTTCGCACCTATGCACAATTCGCACCTATAGTACCATAAAAAATATTATTTATTATAAATAATAAAAAAAATTATATCACATAATGATTCCAAATATACCTGATCAACATTTTTCACCACCTTCGTCTTCTTCCCTTTATTGCCTGCTTCCGGACTACATTTGCGTTGACGTTTACTAGACATCTTACTTAAAATTCCTAAATAACATACCAAGTTCATTGAAATTCATCAAACATATATCTACAAAGGAACACATATAACTATAACTTGATCAGATGCACCAAAGTTAATCACCTCATAAACAAGTATTGACGGGTATAACAAGAAAGATAAAAAAAATTGATTGATAACATGCTTGTAAAAAATGCAACAAAGGTCATCACTTGTGTGGAAACAAGTCATCACCAACAAATCAAACAAGTCTTCACAAAAAAATCAGACAAGTTTAATCAACCTGAGTATGAAACCACATGACAGACATTATTACAAATCAACACAGTTTACTCAAAGCTAATCATCCCATAAACAAGTATTGAGTCATACCACATGCTTTCAAAAAATTCAACACAAGTCATCACTTGTGAGCAAATAGGTCATCACCAATAAATCATACAAGTGTAATCAACTTGGGTATGAAACCACATCAAAGAGACGATTACAAATCAACAAAGATTATCCAAAGTGAATTACCTTATAAACAAGTATTGACTAGTATAGTATGATAGTTCAAAAAATTGAGTGATAGCACATGCTTTGAAAAAATGCAGCAGAGGTCATCACCTGTGTGCACACAAGTCATCACCAACAAATCAGACATGTTTAACCCACTTAGGTATGAAACCACATGAAAGAAATAATTACAAATCAACACATATTACCCATACTTAATCACCCCATAATCAACTATTGACTGGTGTGACATGAAAGATAAAAAAATTGAGTCATACCACATGCTTTCAAAAAAATTCAACACAGGTCATCACTTGTGAGCAAACAGGTCATCACCAATAAATCATACAAGTGTAATCAACTTGGCTGTGAAACCACATCAAAGAGATAATTACAAATCAACTCAGATTATCCAAAGTGAATCACCCCATAAATAATTATTGACTGGTATAATATGGAAGTTCAAAAAATTGAGTGGTACCATATGATTGTAAAAAATGCAACACAGATCATCACTTGTGTGCACACAAGTCATCACCAACAAATCAGACATTTTTAATCCACTTGTGGATGGAACCACATGAAGGAAATAATTACAAATCAACACAGATTAACCAAAGTGAATCACCCTAAAAACACGTACTGACTGCTATAGTATGAGAGTTCAAAAAATTAAGTCATACCACATGCTTGCAAATAATGTAACACAGGTCATCACTTTTGTGCACACAGGTCATCATAAAAAAAAAGACATTTTTAATCAACCTATTCAGAAAACTAATGTTCATGCACCTATCAAAGTACTTGGTTGATTAAAAAGCTACTTCTACTTCTACTTCGACTAATTTCACATCCAAAGTAAACCCAACAATGAACAATCATCTACTTCAAATGCAAAAAATCAAAACTTTGGGTCGGTTAAACACTAAAACAAACCCTAACACAATAAATAGAAAAAAAAATCGTCATACCTCTAATCTCGTACAACCACCGTCGTTCGTAGACCTGCAACCTTTGAAAACAATTGTTGAACAACCATAACCCAATGGAGGAGATGCTTCGTCATAACTCCCTTTCACAGCAAACGCCTGTCGTTAACAAAACCCCATCGTGAACAAACCCCCGTCGTCAACAAACCCCCATCGTTCGCAAACCCTAACCCTTTCAAGGTTTAGCCGCGAGAGAGATTCCGCCACACTGTGCTATCTTCTGTGCTCAACGCCTTTTGCTATCTTCCTTCGTCAGACGAACCACTCCAAAAACCATTGTCGTTGCCGGTGAGAAGAGAAACTACAAGTGCACGGAGAGAAGGGGGTCAAAAGAGAAACTACGAGTGAGTGCGCGGAAGAAAAGAGAAACTGTTCAAATTTTCGAGTAAAAAACCCTTCGCCAGACGAACCACTCATTGCCAGTGAGAAGTCAAACTACGAGTGCGCGGAGAGAAGGGGGTGAGAAGAGAAACTACGAGTGAGTGCGCGAGAGAAAAGAGAAACTGTTCAAATTTTCGAGTAAAAGCCACGTCTGCATCTAAAATGGTTTTATAAAATTAATTTTAATTTAAAAAATAAAAGCCACCTACGCATGCCATCTCATGGAGTCAAAAAAGGGGTCAGAATATGGAGTCAGTTTATCATTTTCCTTTCAAAAAACATCTTTTGAGCATAGTTGTCTATATATACATCATAGTAAAAATTCTACTACATAGTTTCTCCTATTGTTGATGGTAACAATTACAATTATTGGATCAGATCAATGGTCACTGCTTTTAGTGCAAAAAGTAAAGTTGAAATTGTTGATGGAAACAAGATTGAACCAAATAAAATGGAATGCTTGTATTATGCTTGGTGTTGATTCAATAACAGGGTTGTGTCTTGAATAATTCACTTTGTTTCAGCATCGATTCAGCAAAGTATCTTGTGGGTGGACAAAGAAAAATATATTTTGAATGATTTAAAGTCTCGATATTTCAGGGTTTGACATATATTAGAATTGATGAACTCTTCAACGCTCAAACAAGAGATCTTTCTATCATTGAATGTTTTACTAAAGGTTAAATTATTGTTTTAATCATCTTATTTGTTAAGTAATTTCAAAATGGTCCTTCAATTATTTGTTGTCTCAATTTAGTTCTCATGTTTTCAAAAGTGACTCAATTTATTCATTTCTGTTTAATTTAAACAAATGTCGTTCAAATAATACTAAGGTGACAAAATTCTACTGATACGTGTCAGGGTTTTTAAGAAGGAGCAATTTGACGTGACATAAGTAGAAAAGGGGTATTTTTGTGTAGAAGTGTGAATCATGAAACCCTAATTGTTGGCAAGGTTCCTAAATTCATTCTTCCCATCTCTTTCATTGGTGTTTTGAATTCATGTCACTATTTCGTTACTGATTTTAATGTTGTTAAGTTTGAGGACTAAATTGAGTCAATTTTAAAAATATGAGGACTAAATTGAGACAACAAAAAATTAAAGGATCATTTTAAAATTACATAACAAATAAGAGGATTAAAAGAGTAATTTAACCTTTACTAAACTTATAATTATGTGAGATGAATTTGATAACTTTAGACTTGTTTCTATTTGTGTTTGTTTCTATGTGTAGTGTTCTTTCAATTGTAACTCAAATAAAATAAGAGGACCAAGATATGCAATTTTTGAGTAATCTTAATGAACAAAGTCTTAATGTCAAATCACATGTTTTTCGTATGTAAAATTAAAACATAAAATGAGACAAATGAAAAGTGTTATCAATGAATAATAAATCTATAAATATGTGTACAAAAATATGTGACATTAGTATGCATCATTCTTCCAATTGGTATAATTTTGGATAGCTTGTGAATTTTGTGAACCTTTCATAAAAGTAGTTGGCTGTATAAGGGAAGTTGAATAAAGTCCTAAACTCTTTTTCATAAGTGATAAATTGTTTACTAGTTAAACAAAACAACGTAACACATTTATAGTGTTTCACCCAAACTCATGAAATATATTTAGTACTCCCTCAAAGAAATTTATTAAAATGTTTTACTAGTAGTCACATATTAAAAGTTTGTTTACCTTAATTTCATTTTAATATTACAAAAGTGATGCAAAATTTAAAAAAATTTCAACCAACAACAAATCGTGAAAAGATGAGACAACTTAATTATAAAGAAGTCGTACAGTGAAAGACGACTTCACCTTAATTAAGTAAAATAAAAGTCGTCGCATAATTGGGTCACATAATAAGATGATTTTAATTAAATTATCTAAGCAAAATCGTATGATTATAGTACGACTTTAGTATTATCCTAAAAATAAAAGTCTTGCATTATTTAACCGCTTCAACGTGGAGAATTATTAAACATATTATATATTTATTGTTAGAAGTTTTCATCTAATGGCAATTATTATTGATTGACTCATTTCTCTCCACTCGTACATTAATATCACGGAATTAATTGGAAGATATAAAACTGTTCTTAATTCATTCTAATAGTTGGCCGAAAATAATTTAAAGTCTCGGAATAATAGACACTTACGTTTATTAAACATGAAACTGGTTTTTAGTAATAGAGTACATTTCCTTGTAATTTCAAATAATGTTTTTGTCAACTTAATTAATTCATTTTGATTGAAGGGTACATATACATATATTTACTTACATATATTAGTTAATTAATTCATTCATTCATTCAATAAAATTAATTTCGATTATAGGAAAATATTTATTCTAATTTTTTTCTTTATAATATAAGGTTTTTATCACTATTAATTAATGATATCTTATTATTATAATATAAGATTTTTGTAACTATTAATTATTGATATCTTATTAGTCTTACAATTTTTATGTTATATAATAATATTTATTCTAATTTTTTTTTCTTTTATAATATAAGAATTTTATCACTATTCATTTTGATAGTTTATTATTCTTCTAATTTTTTGTGTTAATAAATTCGTTTATTCAAATCTATTATTTATAAAAATAATTTTAATTATATAAAAAACATTTGTTTAAAAAAATTCCTTTATTATATAAGATTTTTATCATTATTAATTATTGATATCTTATTAATCTTCTAATTTTGGTGTTAATTAGTTATTTGATTCATTTAAATCCATTAATGATAAAAGTAATCTTAATTATAAAAAAAAATATTTATTTAAAATTTTCTTTCTTTTATAATATAAATATTTTATTACTCTTAATTATTAATATATTTTTATTCCTCTATTTTTTATGTTAATTAATTAATTAATTAATTCATTTAAATTTTATTGATAAAAATAATTTTAATTATAGAAGTATATTTATCCCAAATTTTATTTATTTTATAATATAAATATTTTATCACTATTAATTACTGATATTTTATTATTTAAAAAAAATTGTATTAGTTAACTATTTCATTCATTCAAACCTATTAGTTAACTAATTTATTTATTAGTAAAATGCTAGCAATATCCAGCAGAGAGCAGAGTAATGAAGAATAGAAATCCAGATAAGATAAGAAGTAAATGATAAGAAAAAAACATTGTAATGATAATGAGGTTAACAATACCAAGTCCATTTCAAGAATAATAATGTATAAATAAAATTAGTTTGATAAATAGTCAAAAATAATAATGTAAAAATAAAATTAATAGGATAAATAATTAATTCAGTATAATAATTATTGATATATTTTACTTTTTATTACCATAGAAAAAAAATTAATATTAAAATTTTAATTTGAGTGACTCATACATAAATGAATTGAAAGATATTATTAAACCCAATTTAACAAGGATCATTTTGTGCATATTGTGTACCGTAGATCTTTAATCAGTTTTTATGTTGCTATTTTTGTTTTTACTTTCTTTTTCTTTTTCTAATATAAAAGTTATAGATTAATACATTAATATATTCTCCTTTAATGATGAATAAATGTAAGTTTATGTTAATCCGAGACTTTAAATCGCTTTGGACCAACTATTATTAAGATGAATCGAGAATAATTGTGTTTTCCAACACGATTTTGTATAAGAAATTTAATTAAAATTGTCTGATTATGTAAAGACTTCATCTTTTATAGTTAAATCTCTTTGTTTTAGCATGACTTTAATTTAATTAAGGTGAAGTCGTCTTTTATTGGTACAACTTTTTTATAATAAAGTCGTTCCATCTTTCCATACTTAACTTTGATTGAAATTTTTTCAAATTCTGCACTACTTTTGTAATATTGAAATAAAATTGCACCAATAGGGTAAAAAAAACCCATCGTAAGTATACAAATAACTCCTTGTTATTACAATTACACTAACAACTTCTAATTACTTCATCTAAATATCTCCTTATTAGAAATCAAAATATTGTAACAAAGAAGCTTTCAAAGAGAGGACAGTTAACATCACTAGGTAACTTCACAAAGTGAAAAGAACCAACGTTTAGCTCTCCAATAAGTTTTAGAAACCATTTTAAAGACAAATTATAACTTTTAATTCATAATAATGACTATATTAATAACCAATAATTTTTATTTTATAAATTTGTATTTAAATTTGTCACTATAGTGACGAACAATTTTTTGTTACTAAAATTAGTTATTAATGGATGATTTTCTTGAGTGAATGAAGCTAAAATAACTAAGTTTAAGAGTGATCTTAATGAAGATATCAAAGAGATAATAGTGTCGTATAAGTATTAGTTTTTGGAAATTTTATTTACAAAGTGGAATCCCAATTTAAAAGAGGAGAACTTTTAAAAAAAAAAAAGTATTAATGATGATATATATTGTAACTTGTGTGAAAAGGATAAGTATAAAAAGAAGCAAAATCAAACTCCTAAAATTTGTAAAGAGCATCATAGTAGTTTCAAGGATCATAAGCATTCCACACCTTCTATTTCATCTGGTACTTCTACTTAGGGATGGTAAACAAACCCGTCCCTATGGGTATTGTTCAAACCCGTCTTTGTTTTGACGAAAAACCCCGCATTGATTGGGTATGGGTATGAGGAATCTTAACTTTTTCAATTGGGTATGAGGATGTACATATCCGTCCTGTCCTCGTCCCCATACCCGCCATAATACTTGTCCCCAATATTCATAGTCAATTAAGTAAACTTTTATATATATATATATATATATATATATATACTATTACACTTACTATTTTTTATTTCTTTTAATTGTTTGGTTTGTCATAAAATTCATTCACATCTCCAATATATTTTTCATCTTATCTTAACCTTTATGTAATTATGTTCAACTGGTGTATGTCAATTAAATATTTTTTGTCTCACATTTGAATATTTCTATTTTTTTTAATATTTTTATTTACTGCATATTTTCCTTTCATATGAGAATGTTTAACCCTCTCAATCTAAGTATTCAATAACATAATTCTTTCATTTACTAGGTAATATAAATAATTTATCTTCTTCCTTTATTATTATTAATTTTTATTTCATTTGAAGAACTATTTTGTTTTGCTAAAACATATTTCGTTATTTCTCAACCATTGATTATGTTTATAATTGAAAAGTTTTCTTAGATTTCTAAAGTATTATTCATTTTATCATACCTTTAATTATACATTTATTTTTTCTTTGTGCGATTTCATTCAATAGTCTCTCAAATTGTTTTTGAGACACACATTTGATAATTTTTTAATATTTTTATTTCTTGATTATATGTAGAATACTATTTTTATATATTTTATATAGTTATTTTTTTATTTTCTAACTCATTATCATACTGTAATTTTGTCATTATAATTGTATAAATATATTTTATTTACTACAATATAAAAAAGTTAATGTAATTGCTATGAATTTCTTTTTATCACCATCCAACATATATTGATGTTCAAAAGATACAAGATCTATGTTAAAATTGTGTTATTATTAGTTTAATCTTTGTTCTTTGAGTGATTTTGATTAACTGATGTATTATAACTTTTATTAGTGTATAAATAAGAGATTTATTAAAATTTAAAAAATTGAAGTAAACAAACTTTTAAAATATATTTTAAATTAAATATTTGTTTTCCTTTTGTATTTTTATAAAAAATATTTTTAAATTTTATCAACTAAGTTTCATTAATGTTTGCAAATTTAATAAATGTTTTAATTCTCATTAAATTTTATTTGGTATTCTAATGTGAAATGTATACAATTATAACTTATTTCTAAATATATTTGATAATGAAGAAACAACTATCTTTTAATATTGAATATTTGATTATATTATGTCCTTTACCATAATTTTTTTATTTTATAAAAATTAATTAATTAATATTGAAAAGTAAGAAAGCGAGTACGAGTATGGGTACAAGTATATACCCGTTACTCGGTGGGGATGAAGATGAGACAAAAAATTTGATATTCATTGGGTTCAGGTATGAAGATGTGGATTAATCTTTTCAAAAAGAATAAGTATGGGATAGCGAAACCCGTCTTCGCCCCGCCCCGCTCCATTTAGAGATGGCAAATAAACCCGTCCCCGTGGGTATTGCCCGAACCCGTCCCCGGTTTGACGAGGAATCCCTGCATTGACTGGGTATGGGTATGGGTATGGGGAATCCCTGACTTTTTCAATTGGGTATGGGGATGGGTATGGGGATGTACATATCCCCGTCATAATACCCGTCCCCGCCATATCTCCATTCCCGTTTAAATTATTAAAATCTTCATAATTAATTAAGTAACTATATATATATATATATATATATATATATATATACACACTTTATATTTTTTATTTCTT
>Ga0214544_1003087_pt1 | contig 34809 bp, 19 predicted proteins | sample CNSS3metaG_FD_160074 | JGI IMG/M metagenome (GOLD analysis project Ga0214544, IMG submission 160074) | Root nodule microbial communities from cowpea collected in UCLA plant growth center, Los Angeles, California, USA - CNSS3 | ecosystem: Host-associated > Plants > Roots > Nodule | place: USA...
TTATTATTATTATTATTATTATTATTATTATTATTATTATTATTATTATTATTATTATTATTATTATTTTGCATAATTATATATCGCGTGAAGTCAATGTTACGTAACATCCGCGAACCTCTCTCTTTTTATTGAAATGCCCACGTATATTCATTTGGAACCATGTTATCTTACCTATAAACCATAATTAAGATATACGTGTCTAAATTTATTTTGACAAAGAATTCTACATTATTAATTTTAACGATAAATTCTCCTTTGGACCACGTGTTAAAAGTACAGTTGATTTTAATGAGAATTGGACTTTTGATGCATATCATTTTCATTCCTTTAGTTGTAGAGTTTTGGTACATGCATAAAGTTTTCATAATGATGTAAAACGAATTGGGTTTAATTAAGAACCTTAAAACTGGGCATTGGAAATAATTGGAATATAATGGAATGCAATTCCTAAGGAAGTAATTTGATTATTATATTTGCAGCGAGGATAGCGTGGAAAGATGAGAGGAGTTTTTATTTTGAGGAAAAAAAAAAAAAATGGAACACGAGGGTGGCGTGGTCAATGAAGGGAAGAGGATTTTCAAATACATAAAAAGTTCTCTCACTCTCTCTCACACCATCTTTTATAAAATGTAAATATAAATATCTTGAGCATGTCAATACAACTCATACCATGTAGTGTGGAAGAGGGATGGAAGTACCAGGGGTGAGAGAGTAATAATTTAACTAATTTTAAATAAAAAAACTATTTTAGTTATACTTTTACTTTTTCAATTATTTTATTTCTTTTCATATTTTGAATTCTATTTTCGATTGGGTTTAAATAAAATAAATCACCATATACTTTTAGATACACATCATATTTCTGTATGTCAATTAATATAAAGTTAGAGCAAACTTTACGAATCAGCGAAAATTGTCGGTTTAATAATAGTAAAATTAAACAAACTTTTCTGATCGTAGAATTAAATTATTGAAAGTTTAGTTGTGAGCACCAACAACTAACCTGTTTTTGAAAGTTTTAATTATTGTTTGATTAATCTTTGAATAATTTTGTTCTGTACTTATCCATGAAAAAAAAATCCTTTAAAATGTTATTTTCACATTAACTCAAAAGTTGGTATTTGATGAACATTTATTTCAATTACCCAAAAAATAAAATATTTGTTTTTATAAAAGAAAAAGTTGATTGAACAATTGAAGAATCCTCAAAGACCATAAATGTTGACATCTAATTTCATGGCCAAAGTGAGAACTTGAAGAGTTGAAGACGACTGTGCTTAAACAAAATATATATTCAACATTATTCAATTTAAAATGCGCAAATTAAATTAAATTAATGTAAAGCTTAAAAGATTATTAGCACGTGCACTACTAAACTTAATTTTTACTTCCAAACAAGTTGAATTTTAAATTTATTTTCATAATATTAAAATAATTTGCACATTCATAAATAAATAAAAACAATAAATTTGGCACGCAAGAAAGCTACACATTGCTGATATGTGTGACAAGTGTTTTTCAAAAAAATAAAAAGGAATATACCTCTTTAAATGAAAATGAAACATATTTTTTTTTCATAAATTTCTATTATTTCTATAAGATTATTATTTCTATAAGATTATAAGATTCTATCTAATCTTATAGAAATAATAGAAAAATACATTCAATTATGTCTTCACATATCAAATAGTTTCTTTTTATATCGATGTGTGCGATATTTTTTCAGCAATTCATATATATGAGACAAAAACTTTTATTTACATTTTTTTCTTTTTATTATAGTATTTATAAAAAAAATGAAATACTAAAGAAAAAACTGTAAATGAAATAGAAATTTCATATTTTACAAGAAATGCTTACTTATAAATCTGATCATATTCAAATTTGCCAATACGCATAAAATTCTATGCAGAACAATTTTTCTTTAAACAAGAAAAAGCATAAAATGTCTTACAAAATAAGCTTCTATCCTATCTTTTTTACAGAAGTGGTCTGATGCACCTCTTTCAAATGTAGTTGTTTTTCTAATATATCCATGTGGAAGTCATTCAAAATATTGTCTTATTATCCATCATTTTTGTTTCTCTGCAAGTAGTTTTCTCACCCTTGTTATATCTTTCCTCTACATGTTGCATTATGCAGTTTGGTTTATTAGTAGGAGAAAATGGACGTGGTTTTGACCTTAGGAAGAGCATACACTGGTTTTGGTGATGAAAAAAAAAATTGGAAACGTGCAAAAAAGGGAAACTTGGAGGTTGTAAGATTTTAGTGTTGAACATATTATCTTTGGTGATTGTGAGTTATTTTGTATGAAAATATGATTTTCTACTTTTGCACAGGTTTTCTGTTGCTTCCGTTGATAAAGAAGAAAATGGAAGAAAAAGGAGAGTAGGGTGAGGTGGAAAGTGAGAGAGTTTGGGTGATTTCTAATCATAATTAGTGTGGGCTAAGCCGACACAAATATATTAATTTTATATAAACGAAACTTTGATGTGATACGCCCTTTATTACATTAACTAAAAAACTAATGCCGTTCAAAGTTGCATTCAGTCTTTTAGGTCCAAACACCGCATCAATAGTTATGTCAAGTCCTTAAGTTTATAAGCAAACCCTATAAGCACTAAACCCTAACACTAACACTAACACTAAGACCAACCCTAGCCCTAGCCCTAACCCTAACCCTAACCCTACCTAGCCATAACCAACCCTAACCATAACCCTAGCACTAACCCTAGCCCTAACCCTAGCCATAATAACCCCATAACCCTAACACTAGCCATAGCCATAACCATAACCCTAATCCTAACCCTAACTAGACCTAACTAACACTAACCCTAGCCCCACTAACCCTTATAACCCTAACCATAACTAGTCCTAAAACTAAACACAACCCTAACCTAACCCTAGCCACAACCCCAACCCCTAACCTTAACTAGCACTAACCCTAACCCTAGCCACAACCCTAACCCCAGACCATGGCCCTAATCCTAACTAGCCCTAACCCTAACCCCTAGCACTAACCCTAGCCCTCTAACCTTAGACATAACCCTAACTAGCCCTAACCATAAACCATCTAGCCCTAGCCATAAACCCTAACCATAAACCTAGCCTAACTAGCCCTAGCCCTAGCTAACTAGCCCTAGCATAACTAACTCTAACTCTAACTAACCCCTAACCCTAACCCTAGGCCTAACTCTAACCCTAACCCTAACCCACATACCCCTAGCCCTAACTAGACCTCCCTAGCATAACTAACCCTAACTCTAACTAACCCCAACTCTAACTAACCCTAACCTTAACTAACCCTAACCCTGACCCTGACCCTGGCCCTGGCCCTAGCCCTAGCCCTAAACCCTAACTAGCCCTAACCCTAAGCCTAACCCCATACCCCTAGCCCTAACTAGACCTCCCTAGCATAACTAACCCTAACCCTAACCCTAATCCTACTCATAATCCTACCCCTAGCCCTAATTCTAGCTAACCCTAACCCTAGTCCTAACTAGACCTCCCTAGCATAACTAACACTAACTCTAACTAACCCTAACCAACCCTAACCAACCCTAACCCTAGCCCTAGCCCTAGCCCTAGTTCTAGTTCTAGCTAACCCTAACCCTAACACCAAACCCTAAATCATAAATCCTAACTAACCCTAACCCTAGCCCTAACTCTAACCATAACCCTAAGACTGACCCTAACCCTAACCCTAGCCCTAAGCCTAACCCCATACCCCTAGTCCTAACTAGACCTCCCTAGCATAACTAACCCTAACCCTAACCCTAATCCTACTCCTAATCCTAACCCTAACCCTAATTCTAGCTAACCCTAACCCTAATCCTAACCCTAGTCCTAACCCTAGTCCTAGATACAACAAACTATTCCAGATGACAGCAATTATTACGTAAAGGAATTTAGGGGGTTTAACAACTCAAAGTTAGGAAACAACTTCAACCTTACTTGCATCCTTCAATAACTCAGTGTCCAACAATACTTACCGCAATTTATTTACTTTCTTCAACTCCTCAAAAACCGAACCGGTAAATTTGTTGTTTTCGATGTTCCTGTTAAAATTAAAACAGCAAAGTTAATGCATCCTTATTCAACGCTTCTCTCCCAAGAGCAATAGGAAGAACTTACAAATCTTCAAGTGGAAGTTTGGCCAGAACAGTTATTGAACCAGTGAATTGGTTGTTTTAAAGGTGCCTGTATAAGGAGAAAAAGATGTTCGCAGTGAATATGTGTGTATTGTTCCTTTGACAGTGACAATGAGGGCATTCTTACAACTTCTTGAGGCTTTTGAGCGATTTGAGACTCTGCGGTAGGTCTCCTGATAGAGAATTGAATGATACATCCCTACATGTTATCCGATGATATTCTGTTAATAGAATTTTCATGTTTTAAGAAAACCAGATAATCATATACTCAAAGGCCAAATAAGAAAACTTAAGTAATCGAGTTTCAAATGCAAACTTAATGAGTTCTTAATAATACCTTCTACCTTAAGTTAAGCAAGTTAAATTCCAAAATCAGCAATAGCATTAAAGTACAGATCTTGACACTAAAAACCTGGTTGAACGTTCTCACTTACAGTTGTTTGAGTTTACCGAGCTTTCCAAATATATCTCCCAACTGGTTTTGGAGCTGATTATGTGCAAGATTTCTGCATGCATAACATGTTGAGAACCAAACACAAATTCTAACAAAATTTTCGAATAAAAATAGAAAGACACTTTTGCTTACAGGCTTGTGAGGTCATTCATCTGAGAAAATGAATAAAGCATACTTCCCGAGAAGCCATTCTTCGAAAGATCTCTGCATGACCACATAACAGAATTTCCAAAGTATGACCAGTGAGCTCAGCCATCTTGTCCATTGAGGGGTATTTCCAAAGTGTTAACTGATTCTGGGTGAAACCATGAGAGCTGAGTAACTGCCTCTTGTTCACTCAAAATCCTCCCTCATACTTGAACGTTGAACCAATCGCATTAAACCCTGAACTAACTCTGACACAGGTGGCCGAAATTCAGGCTCAGTCTGAAACAAAGAAAAGAAACTGAGTATCACAATCAATTCTCATGAAGAGAGTGATGGATACATATATATTGTAGAGTATGATATGAATGACCTGAACATAGAGCACGATGATATCAGCAAATCAGAAGAGTGACTTAGGAGGGTAAAGCCCCCGCAAGGCAGGGTCCACTATTTTCTCCACCACCTCTGTCTATTTGAAGTTGTATCCCATAGTTGCACTTCAGAGTTGTTCAAACCAACTGCAATATGGGAGGCCAGCTAACGAATGTTTCCGGTGCTTCAAAATGAACAGAGAGAGAAAGAGATTTGAAAGAGAAATAATATATATATATATATATATATATATATATATATATATATATATATATATATATAAATTCTTGATTGGTACTGAAAGTATATATCAATCTTGTGAAACAATTGTGTTTTTATTGTTCTTCAAAAATTTCTTTGTTACAGCAAATTAAATTTAATACGCTGTTATGCAACAATAAAATAATAATAATCTTCTTATTTTCTATTTTATATTTTTTTTAACCAAACTTATAATGACATAGGAATCTATTCATTAATTAATAGAATGATTCAATTCTTTTAAATCATTCTGGATCACTAAAGGCTCAAAGTTTGAAAACTTTATTATGGTACATTAAATTAAAAAAAAAAAACTTACAATTAAGAATCCAATATAAAAATTCAACTCTATTATTATTGCGGATTAAACAATATTAATTTTTACTTATTGAGAACATCACATATATTTTGTATGTATATTATAGTGATCTCGAATTAGTACTCTATTATTATTATTGCGAATTAAACAATATTAATTTTTACTTGTTGAGAACATCACAGGTATTCTGTATATATATTACAGTGATCTCAAATTAATGTTTTAGATTTTTTCTCCTAACATTTATAGTTTGTTTGTTATTATAATACATGCTTAACGGTAAAAATTGAAATATTGGTTCAATTTTTCTTATTAACTTTAATAATTAAATATGAAAGTTCTAAATTTTGAACTAAATTACTATTTTTCAGGGACGGGTCAATTTTACAAGTGGAGTATTACGTAAGTGGCCAACATAATAAAGAAAATTAAAGTTCCAGTCTGGTTATATTTTTATTTCGGCTATCGGCACTTGGTGCAATACAATACCATAAAAAGAAGATGGAAAAAGAAATTAAGCAGAAAAGAAAAAAGAGAAGACGACTAAACTAAAACTTGAGATAAATAATGCACAACACAAGATTTTGTTGTCGAAGCTACAACTAGTTTTCTTGTCCAACACAACACTGGAGTGACATATAATTTCTACAAAAATTAGAGTAAATCTATCTATGGATGACAAGTCTCAGCTTCACTCAAAATCCTCCCTCATACTTGAATGTTGAACCAATCGCGTTAAACCCTGAACTAACTCTGACACAGGTGGCCGAAATTCAGGCTCAGTCTGAAACAAAGAAATGAAGCTGAATATCACAATCAATTCTCATGAAGAGAGTGATGGATGCATATATATTGTAGAGTATGTATGATATGAGTGACCTGAACAGAGAGAGCGATGATATCAGCAAATCGGAAGAGTGACTTAGGAGGGTAAAGCCCCCTCAAGGCAGGGTCAACTATTTTCTCCACCGCGTCAATGTCGCGAAGAAGTGGGGTTGCCCAATGAACCAGACATTGTTCTGCTTTTGGCTTTGAACTGAACCAAAGAAACACCACATTAATTGCATTCATCACTTCTTAGACACAGTTATGTAACTAAGCAGTAAGCACCCACCTGTCGAAAGCCATTCGACCTGACAGAAGTTCCAGCATCACTACCCCAAAGCTGTATACATCACTCTTCTGTGTAAAAGCTGAAGGTTTTGTGCACTCTGGTGCATTATATCCCGTCCCAAGATTTTGGCTAGTACGCTACCAACAAATAACACTCATCTTATAAGGACCAAGTTCTGTAACTTTCGATATATAATATAATATAATTAAGGACTAAACAAACCTGGTGAAAGGATGCGAAACCATTGTCTGAGAGACGAGGATTCAGATCATTGTCAAGCAAAATATTCGAGGACTTAATATTCTTGTGCAATAAAGGAGGAGAACATATATCATGCAGGTACCTGAAAAAGGCATATTCAGAAAATAAACACCAGCTTTGATGTAGTAATAACCAAATTGACGTATAATCTGGATTTTAATGGAAAATGTATGAAGGAATATGTAGTTCATATGGTCAACACAAGATATTTCAGTATACAGGTACTATATGGGAGATATAGACTAACTCGATAGCCCGAGCGGTTCCCAACGCAATTCTGATTCTTGTGTTCCAAGTGAGTGGATTGCTGAAGTCGTCTGCTAAGTGTAAATAGCCATGGAGAGAGCCATTTCTAAAATAATCATATATTAGCACATGCTCCTTCTCCGAACAATAACCAACAAGCTCAACAATATTTGGGTGGTGAAGTTTGGTGAGGGTTGAAACAATCTGCGAGAATTCCTCAGAGGGAGCATCATGGAGAAGCGAAGGGTTGATTTTTTTTACGGCCAATACCTGGTACAAAACATGTATTAATTAATTAAAGAGCATGGACATAGGTGTCTTATATGCATCTGCTGCATCTTCATTGGAAAGACATTCGGAGTACCTTTCCATCAGAATATTTAGCCCGATAAACACATCCTATGGATCCTTCACCAAGAACTCGAGCTGAAGTAAAATTAGCAGTAGCCGAGTACAACTCTGCCAGTGAAAAAGTAGTAACACGGATTGATGTACTTCTTCTTGCATTCATACGATTTGCAAACTCATTGTCATTAAAGGATTGCACACAATCGGAGACCGACGACCTGACACCAATTGACGGAGATTTTTGCAAAGTCTTTACGTCAATGGAAGTACAATCCACCGAGTTAAATCCTGTCACCAATGTCACAAATGAAATTATGTGTTCCAAAAATTTAATACGTGAACAAGTAGAAAAAGGTCACCTTTGGATTCTTTGTTGACGTTAGCACCCGAATCTTTTGGTAACTCCTGAGATGTGACAAAAGAAGAGCTACCCTGGCTATGCTTCTCTTCATCGATAAAGTGTGAAGAAGGTTTCGATGACTTTCTTTTGCAAAGAGCAAGAAGAATTATAATTACTGCCAGTACGCCAATAACAATGCCTGCTATAGCTACTCCACTAATAACGGATTTTTCTTTCTTTTTCATGGATTGGTTGGTGGAGGGAGTACCAGGACGAGAAGGAGATCCTTGTCCCTTTGACAATGAGTTTCCTCCAGTTCTTTCCAATTAACAACTCAAAGTTAGAGAAACAACCTCAACCTCACTTGCATCCTTCAATAACTCAGTGTCCAACAATACTTACCGCAATTTATTTACTTTCTTCAACTCCTCAGGAACCGAACCGGTAAATTTGTTGTTTTCGATGTTCCTGTTAAAATTAAAACAGCAAAGTTAATGTATCATTATTCAACGCTTCTCTCCCAAGAGCAATAGGAAGAACTTACAAATCTTCAAGTGGAAGTTTGGCCAGAACAGTTATTGAACCAGTGAATTGGTTGTTTTGAAGGTGCCTGTATAAGGAGAAAAAGATGTTCGCAGTGAATATGTGTGTATTGTTCCTTTGACAGTGATAATGAGGGCATTCTTACAACTTCTTGAGGCTTTTGAGCGATTTGAGACTCTGCGGTAGGTCTCCTGATAGAGAATTGAATGATACATCCCTACATGTTATCCGATGATATTCTGTTAATAGAATTTTCATGTTTTAAGAAAACCAGATAATCATATACTCAAAGGCCAAATAAGAAAACTTAAGTAATCGAGTTTCAAATGCAAACTTAATGAGTTCTTAATAATACCTTCTACCTTAAGTTAAGCAAGTTAAATTCCAAAATCAGCAATAGCATTAAAGTACAGATCTTGACACTAAAAACCTGGTTGAACGTTCTCACTTACAGTTGTTTGAGTTTACCGAGCTTTCCAAATATATCTCCCAACTGGTTTTGGAGCTGATTATGTGCAAGATTTCTGCATGCATAACATGTTGAGAACCAAACACAAATTCTAACAAAATTTTTGAATAAAAATAGAGAGACACTTTTGCTTACAGGCTTGTGAGGTCATTCATCTGGGAAAATGAATAAGGCATACTTCCCGAGAAGCCATTCTTCGAAAGATCTCTGCATGACCACAAAACAGAATTATGATACCAGTCATCCCAAAATGTTGACTTATTAGGTGCAACCAGAAGGGTTATATTTCTGGAGTAAAGAGGTACTAATGAAGGATTCATTTAGCACAATTTTATGCAAGTGAATTGTTTTTGCTTTGACTTACATATTGCGAGCTTTTGGAGGAAGTTGATACGGTATTTCACCCTTGAGGTTGTTGTTGCTCAAATCACTGTACTAAGAGAAATTAATGAATGACATTTAAGTAATGTTCTCTAATTAATAAAAAGAAAGAAAGTGTGGATTTGAAGATTTGGGCCTCACAAGTAGGTTACTGATGATAAGCTGGCCAACTGGTAGCCCATTGATCCAGTAAGTCCCATTCCTGACAATTTTCTGTGGAATCCAACAAGTATTTGATGAATTTGCATATGCATATATGCATAGATGGATACATGAAAAGAAACATAATCTATATTACATTTCTGTGACAGAAGAGCCTGAGCATTTGATTCCTTCCCAGGAATCACCACAAGGATCACCTCCACTTGATTTCCAGCCACTTAGCTTTGAAGGGGAATTTAAGCTGGAATACATCACATTAAGGGCTGAGACTGCAAAATTGTTTCATCGTTATTAGGCATAAGAATTTGAATTGTAAAGGAGAAGAATGAATGAATGAATGAATGAATGAATATGAAGGTAATACCATCTTCAGAGGAGGTTTTGCAATGAACTGAGGTGGTTGAGACCGCAAGCAAAGCAAGCCACAACCTTGCAAGGTTAAGGTTGTGGTGCATTTTCTAGCACAATGGAATGCAGAACACAGGAAAACGAGCAAGGGGGTGTTTATCTTTTGTTCTTGATCCAACATGAAACAAAAAGTAGCATTCCCTCCATACCAACACAACAGGATTTCAATGTCCTTTTGTTCCAATGCCTCAATTTAGAAGAAAGAAGGAAATGGGGTTGAATTGCACGCCTAAAAATGCCTGGTAGCGCACTCTTTTTGCTCATTATATTCTATTTGTTTCATCTTCATTTTTTTGTTAACTCTGCCTTATTGTACGACCAAAACCAAAACTGTAAGAAACTAACACAACTCACTATCGACCTTCAGAATACACTCACAACAATTAACAATTTCAAACCACCAACCCTCCACTCAAAAATTATAGAAAAAACATAATTATAATTTTCCTGTTTCATTGTATTGTTTAATAGGAATAATCATAAAATATTAACATGGGATATTAACTTTAAAAATAATAAATTTAAATATCTAAATATAATTAAAACTGAGAAAATATAAACTTACTAGCCCGTGAAATAAATAGTATTTTAAAATGATTGTTTAGTTTACTACTTTGAAAATATTGTTGATAATGAATTACATAAATACAAAATGTATAACAACGAATAACTAAAGTGTTAACCATAAGAGGTTATAAATTATTAATGAATTATAAAAACCATGACATCAAGATAAAAGAATCTCTAAATTTAAGTTATATTTGACACATTATTTTAACAATTTTTTTTTCAAGAGTTCTAAAACTTGTTTGGTCTTATTCATAGCATTTATAAAACAAAATATTGCAGTAACTTGTTACATTTTCTTAAAATTCATCTAATTGTTTTTATACTACATAGTACTAAGATGTCCTCAACACCTGACCATACCATTGTTATATCCATCGATATCTTGGCACGACCTTTCACTACTTGGAACAAGCTCGACAAATCAATAAACACCTTAATAAACCATGAAGAACAGCTATTGATCATGAGGGCGTTTCTTTCTGACCTCCATAATTTCTTCATGCACCTTCATATACTTTAAAATTCTATTTTTTTTTTCATTTTCAATTCTGAAATACATAATTCAAAATATTTATAAATGTTAAATTTGTATTTTAAATTATACAATCTGAAACGTAAAATAAAAAATATATTTCAAAATCCATAATACAAATTTTATATTTAAAATTATACATTTTTTATTTTACTAGATTGAATAATCCAGAATAGAAATTTTTTTATTTTAAATAATACAATCAGAAATTAAAATAAAAAATATATATTTCCAATTGTACACTCAAAAATACAAAATGAAAAAAATAAATGTGAAGGGTGAGAAGAAGGAGATAAGTGTGGGCTTTGGTAAACACGGGTGAACCTTCCTGGACGCCCATAACACTTGAAATTTCCAAATTACTTCTCATTAAAATTATAATAAAAATCTTTATATCTCTACTTTTTCAATATTTTTTAAATTGAATATTCTAGAAGGTATTTTGGATTCAGATGTCAATCTAAAAGATATAAAAAACCCGAAACGAGTATTTTGAAAAAAATTATATTATGAAAATATTATTCCAAAAATATTTACAAATTTAAAACATAAAAATAATTTCAAAACATGTTCTAAAAAGAATTTGGATAATTTCAAAATATATTATTTTATATTCTAGAATTACTGTTCCGAAAGGTATTTCCGGATTTGCTTGGGTCACAATCATCACCTCCGCTTGGGGTTCCCTTGGCAACACTCTTGTAATGGACTAGAATTTGAAGGGAGATAATGTTGCACGCACTGTGTGTGAGAAAATTGGAGGAAGAATATGAAATATGGAGGAAAAGCGGGGAGAACATCTCATATTGAGGAAGAAGATGTCACTGTTACAGGGATTGGGAAAGATGAGGATAAAATAGTCATTTGATATAGTCTATGGAGGTGTAGAAAGAAAGACCCCCAAACACGGTTAGAAGATGATTGGACCTTCCTAGATAATTCATACACGTAAGAGGCCCACTAATCTCAGGTTCTTTAGCAAAAGTCGTAATCCGATGATCTCGAAGTAGTGGACAACCTAGTGATTCTACCAATTTTCATCTTTTGCACAAAGTACACTTTTTGCATTTTCTAATATTATACTAAATAAGATATTAACAATGATATATAATATATACTCATCCTTTTGTATAATTTTACATACGCCAATTTAATAAATTATTTTACTAAATATTTTTAATTTAATAAAGTAGCTTAGCCTCAACAGTCACTTCCAAGCTTTCGACTAAATTAATTATGGTTTTATTTGAACAAAAAAACCCCAACATGATATTAATAAACAAGTAAATATATCGCAATAGATTATGCAAGTATGAATGTCTAAATCATATACAACATAAGGATTATTAACATTATCAAGGTTGATTATTCAGTATTACAAGGAGACTAATCTTAAATTAAAAAAAAAAAAAAACACTTACATTCAACTTTGGTTTGATCTAGCACCACGCTTGCTAAATTTTGTTAAAACGTATGCTATGGCAACTTTAGCACCTAGGCTAGAGTGACCACGAGAAAGGCATAGAGCAGTAGCACCCCCTAGAAGCAGCAAACTATTGGCTAGAAACTTTCTAGATGGCCTTCTCTGGATCACCTGCTTTTGAGATTCAGCATTAACTTGATCATCGAAGACGGTAGGATGTGCTCGAGATATGTTACTCCTAACACTGTCCAAGTAAGCAGGTACCTGCACACAAGGAAGGGACTATTTAGTCACCAACATTTGCCTACTTTGGATTCCATACCTTAACCATGAGGTCAGGTGGTTCTATATTTTCATTTACATGGCCATCGCCAGCTGGTTCTATATTTTCAATAAATTTCAATCACGACTTCTCAGTTACTAATGCAGGTTTATCCAAGAAACAGCCTTATTGGGAGTTAGAGGAACCACAACTTTCAACTCTAATAAGAAAAAGACATTAAAATGCTAGTTAAATGATTATATGTGAAACTAGCAGCACTAACCTTCTGCATTAAATTAAGTGAAGTGTTAACTGAACTTGATAAATGATAGTTTATAGCAGAGTATCTTCGAAGTGCATCATCCATCTTGCATACATAGCTCCATATGCCCTTGCGAAAAGCCAGCTTAGCCATCTCCATATTTAAACCAGCATCTTCTTGATGAAACATTGTGATCTCGCAGGCATTGCTACCAGCTACTGTAATTATTCAAATGCCAGTAAAAAAAAAAGTCCTTTCATTGCAAGATTGTTGAGGCAATGAGATATATGTTTAAATAGAGCACATGAGTACTACTGGATGCAAATGCAAAGAAAGATCTGACAGAACAAATTCCAAATACATATTATGCAGATATAGAATAGTCACATAAATAGGCTTTTAGGCCAGTTCAGAGTTTCACGCAGGTCATGCTAAAGCTTTAAAGAAGAGTTTATATTGGTAAACAAGTCGGGCTTAGGTCTGACAGCCTAGGTTGGCTCAGGATTGCTAAAGCAGGGGTTAACTCAGGCCACCCAAAGCTTGGCCTGTGTTTCCACCTCTACTTGTCAGTGTAAGTGTTAGTGTCCATGTCAAAGTTAGTACTTCAGAGTTGATAGCAACTTGAAAACTAGAAAGATTTGAAAGGAGTAAACTAAAAGATAATATATATATATATATATATATATATATATATATATATATATATATATATATATATATATATATATAATCTTTCACGACCTTGAAAGAAAAACTTTTCAGTTATCAAGAGCCTAAGAATATGTGTAGGCTAATTAAGGATGCAAATTAAATTCTATTAATTACAACAATTATACTCCACAGAATTTAGGTAAGGCGAAAATAATTTGGGGCATTTGAGTAAATTGCTTGAGTGAAAAAATACTCAACCTAACAATTTATGTAGACAATAATTACTTATAAAATTAATACACAAAATTAGGCAAATAAATTCTAACTCTAATTCTTAAGTTACAATGAATCTAGGCAACTTAGAAAGTAGAATATGTCCAGACACTACCTTCTCTTATTTGCCAGCCAGATCTAAAAAACTCCACGCGTACATATTTTCTCTGCCGTGGTACCAAGGGATGCTCACATTCCTAACATGGTTCATGATCAAAAATGAAAAACGTAGTCATTGCATTGAAAAAACAACTACAGTTTTCTATAAAAAGAATAAAAACAATTCTTTGTATGCCTCCTCAAATACATTAGCAAGAAATCTCACAATTATATATTCTTTCACAAACAGAGGTTGTATTTTCTGTCAATTTCAATACGCTTTGTTTGTCACTGTATTTCCCTAGGAACTATCATTAACAAAATGTATAAGTTCGAGAAAGAATTCTGCATGTGTCTAAATACACACCATCCGTAAGATATCAACAGGAAGATTATGAACAGATACGTCAAAGGAGTGGAGAATAGGGATGCATCACACATGCTGACCTCTTTTCCCATAGTAACAAGGCATACGAAAGTTCCCCCTAATCAAGTATGCTAGACTTGCAATGGGAAAATACTTCTATTTAATTGAATAACGAGAAACCACATTTTATTGTGCAATATGCAAGTATGTAGTGCACGAATCCCAGTAAATAAATCTCCAAATTGGTAGAAGGAAAAAACAGTGAAAATATTCACAATTACCAGTGGATAGTTTTACATGTGAACAATATTGTCTTTGAAGTTATAATCTGGATCTCTAATTTCTTGAACAATATATTTTCTACGAACTTGATCATTATTTTTTCCTCATTCCTACATAGCTACCTCCTCTTAAATGATAGGGGGAAAAGGTGAGTAAAGAGAGCAAGGGAGCCGCATCAACATTCATATATTACTCAATCACAGTTCACAAATACATGGGCATTAACAGTAATCACAATTCACAGATGCAATGTTCATTAACACAGTAGTAAAAAGCAATCATTCACGTTTCTATTATATTAAAAACCAAAATTGGTGCATTACCTTCATAAAACAGTAAAATGTTTTATCACTCCCCTGCCACAACTTCCAAGCTAGTACATATTCTCTAGGCGTCAAAAGAGGGAACTTTTTAATTGTATGACCAACTTCAGTACCATCAGATTTGTCTACCTGCAGTTGATTATGCTCAATCACTGTTTTATCCCACTGCTTTCTGTAATCATTATCCATGTAGAAGTTTCTCAGCATCTCAGATGAAATATCATTGAAGACAGTCTTGCTCAAATATCTCAGGGGACCATTCTGCAACATCATCGAAGAAACAACTATGTAGTTTATAGATAATTCCAAAACCATTCTGTTTTCATATGCATATAGCAGTTACTAAATTAAGATTATATACACGGAAAGAACAGAACAAAAACTAGATGTAACCTCCTGACATTATTATTTATCATTTAACAGAAAAATGAACAGGGCACGAAAAACTATCAACTAAAATTCCACTTTCCCTTTACTTAGACTCAATTAGTTCCAACTGATCTATAGAAGAATATGCTAATTAGAGGACAAAGTGAACCAGAGGATGGTTTGACTCTGCATTTGTGTCTGTACCTAGGCATTCCTGCACAACATGTAACAGAGGAAAGGGAAAAATACAGAGATGCTTTATCAACTATATAACAATTAAAGGCTACATGAACGTCGACAACAGGTCCCCTACAATTATGAAAGCAACATTTTATTATAATTAAAACAAAGAAGTTACGTGTTAACTTTCCTAGAAAGTACCATGATAGATTCAAGTCTGCAATCCAGTTAAAAATGAATAAGAGCATTAACCTTAGGCTTGAAGCATTTCACACTGTAGCACAAATGATGGTTTCTTCTATCCAGGACATCCTCCCACTTATCATTCTCATTGAGCTTCTCATCCAAAATCTCCATTAAAAATTTCAAATCAGCATATGTCACAAAATTTGAGGTTCTGCAAGAGTAAACAAAAAATTCCACATCGTCAAATCATCTTATAACACACCTGACTCACTAGTAAAAAACGTCAAAAAGGAACTATGAATATGACTCAAAGTATTAGGTGTTTGGGATGTATGCTTGGAAAATCCTTGCTTTAAAGTGGTGAACTGAATGTAAACTAAAGGGAACTGTTTTCATGTAATATATACAAAGTCATATCACTTAATTACAAAAAAAAAAATTATTAACTGCTGAATTTACTAAGTGACTTCTATGTGCTTAATGTTTTGAATACTTCTTTTACGTAATTATTATCTTGGTGAGTGTTACAGAATCAATCATCAAACCATCTTTGGTGCTGAAACATTTTTTCAGATCCAAATTCAGTTTTTAAATCGCACCTCAGTTAAGATTCGAAAAGCTTACAAGATAATAAAGTATTAGACTATCAAATGCTTCTGATTTACAATTAGAATGTTACTTTTGACCTCGAATGATTCTTTGTAAAACAGACAAGTAACAAATATCGTTGTGAAAACATGCTAGGGAGTGAGCCTCTCAGCCAATCAATTATATAGAAAATATTGTAGGAGAGGGCTCCTAAAATTAATATATATGTGTATTTATCACATGATCAGCAAGCAATTATAGCGTAAGTATGTGCAGGTAATAAAAGGAAAATTTTACCAGAAATGTTCTAACACAATCATATTCTCAATGGCTTAGATAAATCATAATCTCAATCTTAATCTCAGCATATCACACGTAATATTAATATAATCTTAACACTCCCTCCCAGCTTATGTGTACAGGTCTCGCTAGATATGTATGATATCGTAGTCATTTTTAGCGAGATCGTTTCTTCCTTTCGTCGATGACTAGACTCAACTCAAGTAACCTAGGTTAATCTTGTTTTCTTTCTTCCTTTCCATGAAGAGCTTATGCCAAACAATTCGAAGTGAGAAGTGAAAAATGAGAAGATCAAAACACAACAAAAGCATACAAGAATAATAAAAAAAGAAAAGAAAAGGAAATTAGAGTTGGAATTGAAATAGTGAACTTATTTAACAAAAAAGACGGAGGTGGAATAGAGACCTGGGGGTTGAAATGATAGAATCGGTGTTGAAAGATGAAGCGGACGGAGTGGAACGCGGAGACGGGGACGATGGAGCGAAGAAAAATCTGTTCCGCTGCCAAAGAAATAACATAACAAGAAACAGAACAACAGACGTAAGGAGGCCCCAAACGCCATAGGCATAGATGGTGAACACACTCATCGTCGTCGTCAACGTCATGATCGTGTTCGCAGCATTCATATCCTTTTTCCACTCTTTCACTCGTTCACTCAATTCTCTCGTACTCTTCACCGCATTCAATTTCGTCTATCCCTTTTCCTTCTCATTCCCAGCACCTCTAACTTTCTTATGTTATTTAAAATTAAATAAAATAAAAACGGAAAATAGTGCACCACGTTAATAATCACAAATTTCTATGTATCACATAAAATTCTTGAAAAGGATGCATTCTTCTCAATTAATCAAATATACAATTTTGAATATTTAATAGTATCTTTATCATTCAATTTCTTTTTCGATGCGTGATATTTAAATTCATAAATGCTCATATAATGTTTGAATTATTTATTAATATATATAATGAAATACTAAAACATGCTAATATGATCTTCAAATTTATATCTATATTACAATTATTTGTGAAAATGGATTCATTAAATTACTTCATCGTTAATATATTAGTTTGTTTGAGTTTTACAATATATATACACAATATATTAAACTTAAATTTTTTGTCTTAATCATTTTGGTCATTAAGTTGACGTTACTAAGTTTAGGACTCAGGCTTAGGACTATATAGTTATTAAACGCTTAATTCTTTAAGGCTAATTATATTTTTAATTTGTTTTAACTTCAGATACATTATTAGGATTATCGCCGTTTTTTAAAATATTGGATCGATTAAGATAAAAATGTATAAAAAGTATACCATATATAGATTTAGGTTGAATTAATTATAAATTAGTGGCCCAATAAATAAATATATTAATTTATTAAAACATAACTATAATTTATATATAAGTTGTTTATCTAAAAATAAAAATTAGTTTTAAACATGTAACATAGATTTTAAAAATATATTTTTAATTTTATTAAATTGGTCCAAAATGGTTTATGAAATGAAGTTGAATCTGAAATATTACAATTCATTTATTTAGACTGAGTTAGACCAACATTTTTTTATATTTCAGTATGTTGAGTTGAATCAGTCTTTCCTGTTTTATACTCATACGTATTATTATCGTATTTGTTGATATTGTTGTTATTATTGAAGAAAATCAATAAATATGAAAGTGATATTTTCCACTAAATACCACCTTATATAATAATTGAATTAAATTCAATAAGTACGAAGCCATGGAATTAAATTTCTTTTTTCTCGAAATTATAGTATAGTTTAAAATGGGCTTCATACCCATATTTACATGAAGGAATAAGTCATGAGTTTCTTTTATGGCATATGCAATGGAATTTAAAGACAAATAAAGGAACGCAAAATAAAAATAGATGGGTGAAGATGAATTAAAGAACATGTCAACACAATTCAAATTAAGTGGGATAAGAGAACTTATCACTTAAAATTCTAGAAATTCTATAGAAGATTTAATAACAGAGGATACAAGAGTTCACAAGTTTCTCCAAAATTCAAAACGAACTCAATTAAATTACTAAACAAAACTACAAAACTCTCTTCTATAGGAGATGCAACACTCAAACCAAGCTAAAAATGAAACAATGTTCTAGATCGTCCTACACTAAACACGATTCAACCATGCCTTGTGTTCCATGTAACGCATCCTTATGCACTAGCAAGCATCAAGTGAATATAGTTTTGCACTAATGAATTCTTAAACACATTCTAAGAGTTTTCTTGTCATGTTTAGTGTATTCAATGACTTGGTACCAAAAATTTAAAGAACCATACCATACATATTTTTTTGTCTTGCATGAAATGAAGATTGTCGTGTGGATTTCATTATATAATATAATAGTAACAATGAAACTGATAACTACGATCATAATAATAACAATGATAATTGCAAGGGGATTTGCTGCCTTTATTAAAAGGGTTGTAAAGACGAGGAAATTTTACAAAATGAAACACGCCTAAAACAATCCTACACGAAATTATTAAACAAAAGTGGTGATTAAAATCTAACCTATACACTCCAATGAGCAGAAGTTATTATTGTTTGTTTTTTGGGGGGTGGGGATAACTAAATCAAAACGACACTTGTAATTGACGCACCGCAGGAGACACTTATACATGAAACCCAATCTCTTACGTGAGTACCTCATTTAGAAACCCCATAGACTCCAACGACTTAACAACGGCAACGCTACCTTGTTTGGAAAAAAAGTTATGAGATAAAGCAGGGATGATTCCAATTTTCAATCACCAAATGTGAAACAACATTTCTGGTACATCTTCCTAACTGGTTTGAGTTGAAGAGGCCGTCACTGATTGACCATCATCAGATTTAACTACGTTCCCAATGGGGCCATGAGAGACTAAATTATCTCTGTCCGCGGCAACTTCGTTGTTATTCTCATCTAAGCGGACAACTAGAGCAAAGCTCTTTGACATCTGCTTCATAAATTCACCAGTTGTGTTAGCAGAATTCCGATGTTCATTTTCTCCAACTAACCCAGTTGTCATCATGCTGCTTTGCTGCCTTGCCTTCCGTTCTTGCATAGCCTTCTGCCGGTCTTCGTAGAAATCAAAATCATCCAGGATGGAAACATCAGTTTCATAGTTTTTGAAAATGGCCAGCATTTCAATACCCTGTGGCAACTTCACCTGTAAAGTTTAAAATCAGAAAGGAGCAACCAATCAGTAGCAGGTAATCAATATTTAAAACCACATAATAAACTGATTTCAATAATTAGTTTGGAAGTTTATAGAATACAGTGATACCTAGGATCGGAAGCTAAATTGACCTAACTGGTCACTCATCACTTTAATTAGAAACAATAATTATCTGAAAACTAATTAAAAACAAAAACAAGTGAGCAAAAAGTAAACTTGGTAGATGACCCAAGCAAAGCTCAGACAAATGTAATTCCAAACACCAAGGTGAACGTACAAATCAGGACAAAAAATAAGTTTTAGGATGCCTAAAAGTATGAGAAAGTTTCTCAACGCAATATGTAACTCAACATTCAATTGTCAGAAGTCTTCTCATTGACACCCTGCAGTAATCATTTCCCTCTGTCTTCCTCCCAAATCTGACATGCTATGAAATTAGAGTAAAAACAGTAAAACGTTTAAAACATGTTTCATAAATTCGTAGATAGTGAAAGACCCCTGATTCTACCTCCTGAGTATCTCGACTGTTAGTCACAGGCTTGTTATCATTATTTTCAAGAACAATGTGACGAAACTGACTGTTTGGAACGTCTTTAATTATGTGCCACTTCACCGGAAACTGTCCACTCCACTTATCTTGTTGCCAGAAGTCCACACTCTTGTCAAAATTGACAGGTCCAACCATTTCAGCTACCCCACAGAACTGAGCACTAGCATTGACCTGGAAATAGTTGCGAATTTTTTTTTCACGGCAGTCATCTATGTTAGAAAAACACTAGCAAAAACACAGAAAATTAATTTTAGTACTTCAGTAGTAATTTTAAACCCAATATCAGTCAATAGATGTCAAATGCCCTACCCCATAAAACTAAAACAATATAATGCTATGAATACAAGGTCAAACTAAACCAATTGAATCTTTGTTTGGAGATCTTTTCCATGGGAAATAACCACATTTTTTCCAAAAGCTATCTTAGGAAACTGTGAAACAAGACAGTTATTTCTCAAAAAAACAATCATAAGTTTTCTTTAACAGAAATTAGGACAACAATAGAAAACACTGAACCAAGGTTTGCTTCAAACACAGGACAAGAAATATATAGTTACAATAGGTTGAAAATGGTAGCATGATATTTGGACTAAAATAGTTACAAATACCAGATAATTACCGAGAAAAAGAGAAATATAGGGCAGGCCTCTTGCTTCTCCATTGCTTGGCGATATGCAGAATCTAACTTCCTGTTTCCGTTTGGTGTACTAGCCCAGACACCATATTTAATGCTCTTATGGACATTATCTTCACTGTAAGATTTGATGACAAAAAATTTGGCATCCTTGTAATCTATGGAAAAATCTGACCGATTGAGTGATTCATTTTGAAACTTGGCAGTAGATGCACTATTTTTACTATTATCCACAGAATTTTTTTCAGCCAAAATTTGATTTTTCAGCTTTGAGGCCCTTGGACCTCGATTCTGCTCACTAAGGATATCAAGAGTACCATTACAATTGCAAAGAGATGCAGATGGCCGCCCTTGCCTCCTGCTATTTTCAAGAGAAGCACAACTCCTATCATTAAGATTGGAAATAGAAGTACCTCCAAAGCTAGAGCCCTGGTTAGGCAGGTAACCTCTACCATAAGAGTTTGAGCCAGATCCAAACCCATACAATGATTGCTGTTGATGAGAGGCCTACAAAGAACAGAGTGGTCAGCACTATGTGACATATTGACAATGTATATATGTATTGCTATCTGGCAAATTCTACTGTTTCACATCGATGCTGTGCATAGTAATACTTCATCATGCATGGATGATAAGCAACGGTTAATTTAAGACCAAATTTCAGAAATTTTATTGGAATACATTAATATCAGTTATGGGTCATAGGACATGAGGTCCCATTAAAAAACATAACTGAAAACCTATTTTCATTTTACCCATTATTTCATTCAAATTCACTGAAATATTTTTCTTAAATACAAGGTTTGATAGTTAAACTGTTTTCCAACCAATAAAATCTGGATCATGATGAATGCCAATGATGCCATAGGGTACTAGTGAACAGGTATATAGGCAGAGACAAGGGAGAATTAAGTTATCAAACACACAAAATTGGGACAGATACGTAGATATCTCTGTAAGCCTTATCACTTAAGTTCTGAATCAATAGCTTTATGTGTCAGAATTTTAGGAACCAAAACTCAAAAGTAGCAAATAATAAAAGGAATAGAAACGTCAATGAAGATAAAAAACTGTTTTATATTTGAAAATGAGTATATGCAAGGGGGAGAATATCCCAATTGCCCACAGAACTCAACTCCTAAAGAGAAGAGAACTCTCTGACTCAGAAAATGATTCTTCCCAAAATGATATTATCCTTCCCTCTCTCTCCAAACTTCCTGTAACCAAATTCTACTGCTAACAGTCACACTTCTCCCTCTCTCTCTCTCTCTCTGCCACCTCATTCCTCTTTCCTTGATTCCTCTAATTCCTCTCAACAGTGGGGCCATTCCGCTGATATGAAAGTAGACAATTTTGGCCATCATTCTCTGATTAGGCTCCTATCAATCACTCCTCCTTGAAAATCAGACTTGTCCTTAAGTCTGAACTTGGGAAACTGACTTCATGCAGTAAATTCTTCCTCCCAAGTAGATTCTACAACCGCCTTCCCTTTCCATTTGAACAAACCACTGATTCAAGGAGTCCCCACCTTTGCTAATCACACGAGTAGCCAGCATTGTAACAGGTTCCAAACTCACTTAATTGCCACATTAGAAACCTTTCGGCAACTCATTTTCCACCTTGTAGTTGCTCACAGATTTCTCAACACATCATTTTACTAATAGGAATGTACCATTTGTATGCACCCATTGAGTGGTACCCAAGAAACACTATTGCCTCCTCCTTGTCATCCATGCATTATTATGGATACAGCTTCTCCCCCAAAACTATTTTGGCATATTCCTTCCTTTAAGCATGCATCTAGCCATGTTAGTCCATGTTCGTCGACGTTCCCTTCCTCCTTTTAGCTTTTCCATTATGTTGAGGAATACTTGCAATAGTAACTACAAAATTATTTCTTATCACAACTAGAGTGAAATCATTTGAAGTGTGTTCATTACCCTCATCACAACTTTGATGGATCACCATATTTCTTATCTCCTTGGACTTAAAGGAATTTTGGTTTGTCTGCATATGAGGTAGCCTTCACATAACTCCTTTGATTCATAGAGATCAAACCATGCACCACGCCTTTCATTTCAGTAGACTCAGACTCTTTCAATTTAGATGCCAAAGCCAATTTTGATCTTCCATAGTAGCTGCAAAACAATGACTTTCACCAATATGAATTCCAATTTTAAAGGTTCTATTTTTTATATTGGAGCCTTAAAATCAGTTTTCTCTTGTTGTCACACTCCATACTCTAATCGTTTTTCATGATACCTTTCTCTCATAATTACCCAAGGCTTACAAATTAGTCTTCATTCGTGGCACATCTCTTCCTCCACAAGAGAATCTGCCTCAATACCATAAGTGTTACTTGTTCATTCATTGCATTCTACATTATATATGCAACAAGAAAATTAGCCTCATTCTCCTTCAAATAGTCCAACTAAAGTTGTTCCATTCCCTCTGAATGCATGTCAGAAACAGATGCAGAGAAGTGATACAACCTCATCTGTTAAGTCATCTAATTGATGTCCACCATTACAAACCCCTTCTACAAAGCCTAATAATGATAATTCTAGGTAGCTCATTGCTATTAGGAAAAGTGTTCACTCTTCTCAAAACCCTTGTCCAATATACAACTTTTTTGAGTTATCATTGTTTATTTTTTCCTATTTCTGCTTTATTTCTTATATCATAACTCACTTTTCCCATAAATGTTCACAAAGCAATTGATCATAGTTGTTGGGCCTTTTGGTGAAGTTGGTCATCTCAAAGCTAGGTTGGGGGTTAAGGGATACACTCAAATATATGGCCTTGTTTATGGTGATACCTTCTCTCCTATAGCCAAAATCACTACTATTCAACTTTTCCTTTTTATCAACTTGACATTAAAATGTCTTTCTTCCTGAAGAGCTAAAAGGAGATTTAAATGAAGAAACCTCTTGAGTTTGATTCTTAGGGGGAGCTTGGCCTAGTTTGCAAATTTTTGAGATCTCCCAATAATCTCAAACGTCATCTCGAGTTTGGTTTGGGAAATTTAGTCATGTAGTACAAGACTTTGGGCTGAAACAAAGTATAGTAGATCATTTTGCCATACTTCTCCTATGCAATGTACTACATAGTTGCTTATGTTAATGATATAGTGATTACAAGGAATGATGATGCTAAAATTTACCAATTGGAAAAGCATTTCTTCAGTCACTTTCAAAGTAATGATCTTGGTTGCCTAAAATACTTTCTTGGTATTAAGATGGTCCAGTCAAAGGAAGGCACTGTAACTTCAAAGGAAGGCTGTAGACATTTTGGAGGAAACAAGCATGACTAAGGGTAGGTCCATTGTGAGTCCAACTGATCAAAATTAGAAGTTAATGGCTAATCAACACGAAAACTTCACAAATCCTGAGAGATATCAGAGATTGGTGAGGAAACTCATTTAACCCATAATTATAAGATCTGATCTTTCTTTTGTTGTCGGAGTTGTTAGCCAATCCATGCAAGATCCTTGCATTGATCACCGGAGCATTGTTGTACGCACTCTAACGTATACCAAAAAGGCTCCTAGAAAAGAAATTTTCGTGGAAATCTTATTATTTTAGGGAGAAAGAAACAAAATGTTGTTACCCTTTTAAGTGCAAAAGCAAAATATCAAGCTATAGCTTTAGTTAAATGTGAACTTGAGCGGATCAAACAACTTCAACAGTTGAAATTTTATAAAGTCCAACACATGAAGTTATATTGTGAAAATCAAGCAGTCCTTCACATTGCTTCCAATCTAGTGTTTTTGTGAAATAACTAAACATATAAAAATTGATTATCATTTCATTCAAAAAAAATTGCTATCCAAGGATATTAGTTATGGGTTTATCAACTCTAGTGATCAACTTCATATATTTGAACTAAATCCTTAAGAAGACCTTGAATTAAGTTTATATGTTCCAAGCTTGGTGCATACAATTTATATGCTCTACCTAGAGAAAAGGGGTTAAAAAATGATCATCTTATGTTGTCTAGCCTTTTACGAAGCTGATTATTATTGCATATAGTATGTCATAGGTTGTAGCCTTTATCTCTAATTTCTAAAAGTTGTACCCTTGTTATTCAAATTTGTATATATAAATATACATTAGTGAAGAGCAAGATTAATTACTGATTTTCAAAAAAATCATCAACTATTTAGAAGAAAATGTAATATCTTGCATAATTATGCTAGAGTTATTGAACAAACCATTCCAACACTCGGCCCAAATGACCCAAGTGAGCCCATGGGCCGTGGAGAAACAGATGGCGATAGAGGCATTAAAGATCTTTGTCTTTCTGAGGGTTTTGAGCAATCTGACCAGATACCACCAGATCTTGATCCTTCAAATCCTTGTTGGGATTCATGAAAGCCAAAGGAACCAGGTGCTACAGGAAAGCTGCCTCGACCAAAAGATCCCACTGATGGATAGCCTGCTCTTGGTCCAAAAAACATGTTATCAACTTGTTGGTCAATACCTACCAGGTTGGTGAGCTCTGGCTGTGAAACTGGAGTAGGCGAATTGAGATATGATAAGCTAGGAGGAATTAGCTGAGGATAATAAGGTGGTCCAGTGTATGGAAATTGCTGTGAGGAGTATAACTGTGTGTCTCCGCCTACAGAAGGCAAAGGTGTGGTAACTGGGGAATACGGTCCATAAGGCATTTGTGGGTTGAAGCCATACCCAGAATGGAAAATAAGGGATGGATTTTCATTGTAGACACCCTAAAATAGTTTAAAAGAACATATATTGCGTTAAGCATTGCAGACAGAAACTGTGCAGAAATAAAAAGAGATGACAAATTCTCACAGGAGATCCAATTTCTAATCCCTCAGAATTGACATATGAAGAATATTCATCCCATTCACCGTTGCCATTGTCAAAACCTGGAATCAGACTCACTAAGAATTAGAAAATAGCAATAGCAACACCAGTTACCAAATAAACTTTGCACAGCACAGCACAATGAGCACCATAAGAAAATTGGGATAGTCAATGGCCACTTTGCAATTTGAAAATTGTCTGATAATTACATGTGGTGTATGGAAAAAAAATGGTTACTAAATTATGTACAGAAAAGAACAAAGTCACTCCATTCAATTCAAAAGAATAAAACTTATCTTAAATCTTACACTTTTGCAAACTCAAACTGATCACAAACATAATTTAAAATTAACACATCTGTGGACTTTTAAATTTGTGTGCCATGAAATGTTCATAAGATGGATAACAATGACAGGAATGTGAAGGTGAAAGTGAGCAACCTATACAGTAGATCAGTAATGCAAGAAAAATGTTGAATAGGTTGCAAAAGGATAAAAAACTCGGGCAGAGTGTTGCAATACTATCATGAGTTTCAAAATGATAGTACCATTTCAGTAATTTATTTCAAAATGTCAAGAACAATAACACATAAACATGAGGAAGTTACAATAGCTTTACCCACATATATGAAAAACTTAAAAGCCATGTACGTAAACTGAAACTCCCTAGGTGGTTGGTCAACATAATATAGTGATAATTCTTTCATAGAATGAAAATGACTTGCAGAAATGAAGATTAACCTCTATAGTAGAAAGCCTGGGCTTGGGGAGCATACACATTAGGAGGATACAGAGGAACATCTCCACCCGAACCTAAAGATCCTGATTGGCTTGTGGTCTCCCTCGAATGACCTATAGTCACAGTACCCTGAGAAGACTTGAAAGATATTGAACTTTCAGGTATTGATCAATGAAGTTAAGAAAATAGGACATGTTTATGTGTGTGTGTGTGTGTGTGTGTATGAAGAGGGATTAAGTTACCGAGTAACTTTAGGAGAGTTACTCCTCATCTTCACCCTTTATTTTTTTCTTAATCTAATGGATAAAAGTGAGTTACATATTAACCATTTAGACTGAAATAAAAGGTTAGAATGAGGAGTGACTTGATCCCTTCCCTATATATATTTATCAGGGGCATATCTAGTGAAATGACTTATTTTTGTATGAGTTAGAGAACTACTACCTGCTCCTTCATGTTATCTGGTTCGGCTGGTATCTCTTCTGCATGCATGATCTATATGCTCAGTGACAGTATGAACTTAAAAACACAAGTAGTAGCAGTACAGATTATTGACCAAGCAAAGCTAAATTTGGAGACAGCAAAACCTGAATTAATAACTACATGCACACAAATCCACACATGCAAACCAAAATGAAAAGCAGGCAAGTGAGCGCAGTAAAACAGTATTGCTGGAAAGAAATGGAAGCATAAAATGAAGTGTAATAGATCACATACACAAATAAAGTAATTATCCTTGTAGTCTCTCAGTGTCGTTGATGATTGAAGCCATAATTACGAAATTCGTAACACAGATATGTCTGACTTAAAGCGTGATAATTCATTTCTTATAGCCCCGACCCCCAACAAAATCCACTTCAACGCATGAATTGTTCACTAAGACCACGATGATCCCATCAGGGATTACAGCGAAAGTCCACAATTCTTTGTTGTCTGATAACACCAGGGATGGTGTCATTCATGACACAGAAAATTAAGATACCCAGATCAACATCACTTATGATTGTCGTACCCAGATGTAAGGTTTAAGGCTGAACAGAAAAGAAAGTAATGGACATCGAACATCAACTACAACCAAAATAATATTTCTTTTATTGAATTCATAAACATTAATAAAATTTTCTCAATTGATCATTTACTTCGTCGAAAGAAAAATTTGGGAAGGTCAAAATTCGATGAAAATATATTAGTAATTATGATGATAAGAAAAAGAAGACAAATAAAGGAGTTGTGCGGCGTTCACATACCGGCTGTACGATCCGGAGCCTGTGGTGGTTGGATTGCCGCCATGAATCTGAAGAGGAAAGATCTTCAAAACCCGCACAAGAATCTCAAGAAAATGCAAACTATGAACAGTACCTGTCTATTCATCCAGTGGTGGAGTACCTCCTTCTAAATAAATGTAAATTATTTCAGTGTGTTCAATAAAATTGCTTGTAATTAGGGGGGTTTGCGGATTCTATTGCATAAAGGAAACAGCATTAGTCGGTTAATTAATCTCATTTTTATCCATTTTCATAGATTAACATTTTTTATTGTTATAAATCTGGATCTAATGGAATTAAAAATGAATTCGATCCCGTCCTTATTAATTAATTTAATTAATAAAGTTGGATATTCTAATAATAAAATATATTATAATGCCTATATTTAACATAATTGAATTTGATAAAAAATATTCAATAGATATAAAAAATACAGAATAAGAACTTAATTACAAGTATACAACTTAAAACCTGATTAAATATACATTTTTATTTTGTTTTAATTATAATAAATAAATGTTAATTATATTTCTTTCTGAAAAAAACTACTTCAATAACTCGCGCATAATTGGAATTGTTGAAAATAATCTCACTTAATATGATATTGTATTCCGGAAGAAGACGATTTTGTTTCTCTGCATCAAAACATTCACATGTCACTCTCGATTTACCACGCCTGAACGCAAAATAAAACTCACAAGGACAATGTTATTATTTTAGAATGGGATAAACATCTTTTTAGTTGCTTAACTTTGACCAAAAATTAGAATTCGTTTCTGGTCGAAACTTTGATAAATTTTGATCCCTAAACTTTAAAAAATGAATAAATATAGTCTTTTTAACCTAATTTTGTTAACTTTTTTTTAGATTTTGAATGCATTTCTCAGTAAATATTGAGTCGATAATGTATCAAACGACATAAACAACTCCAATATTAACATGAAACACATCCGGCATGTTGAAAAAAGTCAACGTAATTGAGTTAAAAGGACTATATTCATTCATTTTTAAAATTTAGAGACCAAAATTTATCAAAATTTTGACCAGAGACGAATTTCAATTTTTGACCAAAGTTCAGGGACTAAAAACATACTTATCCCTTTTAAAATATATGGCAGGACATTTGCCTGATGTTCTATTTCCATTTGAAATGAAAAAATATACTGTAATATGATTGTGAAAAATAATTTTAATTACTAATTGAAACTTTTATTTAATCAATTTATGTCTAAATTAATTATACTTTTAAAAAACTCTTTTATCTTAACAAATATTATCTAACACTTACTAGTTTAGAATCATTTTATTTTTATAATTTAGAAAAGTAATATGGTATTTTATTTTACTCTCATCAATAACAATCTAATTTCCAGTTTACAGAATAATATGCATTTGCATATTGAAGAAGGATCAAAATGCGTGGAAAAGTGTAATTAAAATGGTTCAAATATAATGAACTAAGAAGTAGAATGACAGAAGTTTTTTAGAAAGCAGAACACTTGCCCTATAGTTGCTTCTTCTCCAATTTTCTACTGCCGTTCTGCTCGTCTTCTCCAAGGGCAGAACAACAATTTGCTTGTATATTTTCATGATTCAAAAGTTCAAGAAATAGACCTCATTATGTGTATATGCTGTTGGTCTGCTTTAGACTTGCACACTATCTCTCAGTTCCTGGCCCATGGTCTCAATCGGTAAAAACATGACACATATTCCTGAAAAAAGTATTATGATCTCAAACAGAAGGATAGCCGCAGTTTGATGACATTCATGTACTAAACCCACAGCAACCAGAGGACATATCATTCCACCAATTCTGCCCACCGAACTTGCAATTCCCACACCAGTTGTTCTGACTGATGTTGGGTACATCTGCAGTTCATATAAATATTTGAAATATTAAATTACAGTAATGTATAAAGAAGTATTTGACCAAAAAAATTCTCTTAAACTATCTTTTAACTATATGCGCCATCGTCTTAAACCCTGCCAAACCACATCCAGCGTTTGTCTTTTTTGAACATAAATATTATACTTAATACAAATGATTTTAATCGGTGACAGAGAAATTTTTGTCACAGAATAGTTTTATTTAAGATGCGGTCTATATAAAATGTTTTATACAGTTGAAAGAATGAAATTATTAACCAAAAATTTATTTGAAAAATGATAAATGATAAACTTAAAATGCATATCAGTCATTTGTTAGAGAAATAAACTACACTCCACTTCATATCATTTGTAATTGCATCACTTTCAGTTTCATCTTAAAATATAGTTTCTTTTTAACTATAATTATAAACTCGCTGCACCAGCGAGTTTGTTCTTAGGTATTTTGTTTGCTGTTTGCTAAATGGTGCTATTTCAACAGTCAATTGAAGAGAAAAAAAAGAATGGCAAGGGAAGTGTATATATAATTTACTCGCTTTGAAACTGTCTTTGGTAGTACTTGGGTGTTTCAAGCATTAAACTTACTGAGGTTCAGTTTGGGGAAAGAATATCAGAATGATAACATGTATTCGTTACTAGTAGTTATCTTTGTTTCAACAAGATACTTCAGAATTATTTTGCAGTAATACGTTACCTCTGGTGCATATATATACACAATTGTGAAGGTCGCTGTGATGCAAATGCGAGCGAGAAATAAAAGGCCCGTTGTTAAGCCTTCAGGCAGATGGAATACCAACGGAAGAAGAAAAATACAGCACATGAAGAACATGGTTGACATTGATAGTTTACGACCGAGTTTGTCGACTGCCACAGCTGACAAGAGGAGTCCAGGTATCTCTATGCACAAAATTAAGTTATGTATCAGTCAGGCATTTTCCTGCATCGGTCGAGTATGAAAACTCGGAAACCAGTAAGAAAATACCTGCAAAACTGGCAATAAAAACACTCTTGTATCTAACATCCTGGGACTTCTCGGTCTGCAATTTATGTGACATGCATTTACTATGTCCGTTCAGCTCAGTTGTCAACAAAACAAGGCCATAATACGAAAAGGCATTACCAAAGAACACAGCCCATAATAGAACTGTTGACCTTGCCAACTTTGGTGAGAGAAGCACCGACAATGATGAGATACCACCTAAATTTGAATCCATTCCTGAAGGATGTTTAATTTCATTTGTTCTCGGAGAGAGCAAGCGTGCGTCCTCTGAAGGGTTATCAATTTGCTGTAGCTCAATTTCGTGGTCAGAGACAAGGTTACCGGAAGGAAGTTCTCTTCCATTTACTCTTGCTATTTTTTCCAAAACTTCAATTGCCTCAGCTTTTCTTCCTTTCAAGCATAGGTATCTTGGTGATTCAGGAGTCACTTTGTAGAACAGAAGAAGGAAAGAGGTGGGAAGAGAAGACAGCGCAAGAAGCCATCTCCAACCCAGATTTGGCATCACAATCTGCAAGGAATGTTTTACTTCAGGTGAAACCGTCTGCTGTATAATTTGTTAAATCATGCGACAGAATAGAAACTACATAGCCAACTTAGAAAATTTGCCATAACACTTGCATTATTAATTCGAGTTAAGATACATTCATTAAGAATAGGAGGTGAAGTGTCAGCACTTTCTAAGGTGAAATGAAAAAAGTACACATCTCTGGGGTAGTTGTATCTCAGATAGAACGAAAACTGAGTTCTTGAATCCTGGGTAAATTAAAAAATAGACTTGAAACAAATTGGAATTTTTTTGGAGCTCGCAGAGAAAATAAAGAAGTAAGAGCAACATGTTCAAGGTGTGAATCACTTAATATCAATTAAAAGAATATGACATACGAATCTACACCCAAGGACCATTATGAGGGTGAAATAGATGATCTATGTTCGTGGTTAACTGGTAAGACCGGGAAGGAAAGAGGGAATAGGCTGATCTATATATTAAGAATTCAAATTTTCAAGAACATGTTTGTAAAATGTAATTGAAATTAATGAAAATTTACCCATGCAAGTGAGGCTTCAAAAATGGTACCAATAGTCCAAAATGCTGAAAAGATAACCATCCAGGTACCTCTGTTGGGAGCAGGAACAAACTCTAGAAACCAAGATGATAATACAGGTCCACCTCCCAAACCAACACCGACCACAGAACGAAGGGCAATTAATAATATATAGTTAGGAGCAAATGCACTAAGAAAACCAGCTATGGCTGTAACTGTCGCTGTGATAAGGAATCCTTTCCTGAGTTTTTGAAGTAAACCAAAGAAAAAAGATAATAAATGAACCAACAATGCTGAGCACACTTGAAACGGAAGCACTTCAAATTGAAACAGAGATTTTATTTATGACATAACAGGAGCACAAAATAACTATGATCGGCATAGCCTGGCACCATACATAATATAAGATATTTGGAAGATTTTAACCGAGGCATGGCTAATCCTGGATTTGGAGAACAAGCCGCTCCCCCAATAAAATAAAATACTTGAAATATGACTGAAATGTAAAACATAATGAACTAGTGGAGAAAAACCTGCCTCCTTCCATATCTATCAGAAACAACGCCCCATGAGTATGCTCCGATTAGCATGCCTACAAAAACCACACTGGTTATCAAACTCTCTTCGTGAGCGGAAAGACTCCATGCAGCTTGAACTGCAGGGCCTACAAAAGAGAGTAGCATCATTTCCATTGCTTCTGAAACCCAACCAACACCAGCATAAACAAGCACCAGAATTTGGAAATTTCCAAAACCCACAGCCACTAGAGCATCATCTACTGTGTAGCTTGGGCCTTCATCCCCCGTCTATGATGTCAAAATGATTAAAGTTAAGACCGGATATTTAAAAATAATCAGACATTGTTTAATAATCAAATGGAAAATTAGAGCAAACAAGAAGAATACAGATATACAGGTAATACGGTTGCAATCAATATACACATGATTGTGTATACAGGTATAGGGTTGCAAACAAAACAATATATACCCAATCAAAAGTTAGATGAGATTTAGTGATAAAATCAACACATTTCATTCGTACCATTTTTTCAAACGAAGGTCTGTTCGAGGTGTTCGATCTTGCCTTTTTCCTACCAGATCTTCTGAGCGTATCCAAAATTCATATCATTGACGCATACTTGGAGCATTTGAAGAAATAGAGAGTTGAATTTGAAAGTCGTTCAATTTTGATTATTTGATCTACATACAATATTCCACTTTCGACCTTCGTACCGTTGACAACGCCCAACATACTATTCACACCCCCATTCTTCCTTTTAACACCACTAACATTTTTAGTCATTTGAAGTTCCCACTTTACCCCTTTCTTCACACCCCTTCTCGCTTCAATTCTTCTCTCTTGGTAACATAATTTTCTCATGCCCATCAACTCGCAAGATAATGCAGTAGCAAAGCAACGCAAGAGCAGCTGGAGGAGGCTGTGGTGATGACGATCACACCATAAGTTGAGGTCATGTTAGACCAAATATGGAAATAGACCCTTATTGACTTTTGATGGTAACAACCAAGATAATGCTGCCATTGCTTCCTGCACCCCATTTTTTTCTCGCTACACCCCAGAGATGCGATGAAATGACAATTTTACCTTCGTACTCCTTCTTCTTCTGTTCCCAGCTACTAAACCTTCTTCTACTTTCTTCTTTTCCTCAACTCCGAATAATCGCACCTTCGCTTCCTCCTCAAATCCGTTCGCAGACTCCGACGACAACACCGTCGACCCTGGCTTAGCCCCAATTCCACTTGCCTTGCCTCGGATCCATCGATCACTCCGTCAAACTCTACAATTTCTCCGGTACTCTATTCTTTTGTCTTTGTTCCCCGTCGATGTGAACTTAACCACTTGGATTGACCAACAAAGTTTGTCCAATTGCAATATCGACTTCCACCATGTCAAATTGTGTATGTCATGTCCATACAACAACACTTTGGTAAAGTATGTTAACACCGGAGAAGGGATAGAATTTAAATTATACATTTTTCAATGTAAAATATAAGTTTTATATTTTAGTGTGCTTTAAAATGTATCGTAAAATTAGGATTTTAAAATATTAAATTCTAAATATATTTTTGAATTACAAATTTTAAATTTTGAACTATATAATATAAAATATAAAATTTTATATTTAAATTATGTAATATAAAATATAAAATTATGGGTTCCTATAGAAATGATGAAAATGTAGGAAGACGTATTTGATAGCTATACATATGGGATGGCAAAACATGTTAGCTTAGCCGTTTTTATCCGTCCCTTGTTTTGGCCTGTTCTGCAGTTCAAAAATGAGTTTATTTTCTTAGTCTGCTTCGTTGTTTGGCTTGCGGATCTGCGGGTCTACAGGCTTATTTATTATTTTTAAAATTATTTCACAAGTAACCGTTATTTTACAGTTTGTTTTTCTCTGCAACTACATCATTTCATCACTGTTCCTTTCGTGAAGTTGTTTTGCCTTTCTTATTGTCTTTGTTTTCACACTCACTTTGCCGATATTATTTATCTTCGTTAGACTTAATTGGACAAAACAATTACGGCATTTTTCATTGTTCTTTTTCATTTATAATTATTCGCTTTGGATAATTGTCCAATTGTCCAATAATATTCTCTTTCACATGGGATTTACAATGTTTACACTTCTTTTGTCACATGAAAGTCAAATGAAGAATACGATTACTTGAGAAGCCACAATCATAAAATTGAATTAACATGAATAGAATTATAAATCCGTTGTTATATCATAAATTTGAATATTTATTCTTGAAAATACTTATAATATTTCTTTAATTAGTTATTTGACGAAATAGAGGTTTCCAAGTTCTTTAATTTTCTTCAACTAACATATATTACATACTCATCTAACGAATCATACTCAAATTCATTATTTGAATCTGGTTTTATCTTTTTTAATAAATTATAAATAAGATTTATCTAATATTTATTAAAAGAAATGTAAATACGCAATATTAACATGGATTATACTCTAATTTAATAACCCATTCACTAAAAA
>Ga0214544_1003088_pt1 | contig 34809 bp, 22 predicted proteins | sample CNSS3metaG_FD_160074 | JGI IMG/M metagenome (GOLD analysis project Ga0214544, IMG submission 160074) | Root nodule microbial communities from cowpea collected in UCLA plant growth center, Los Angeles, California, USA - CNSS3 | ecosystem: Host-associated > Plants > Roots > Nodule | place: USA...
GGAGCGTCAGGATACCAACCAAAACTGAGTCCTTATGTCCTTACATACACTAAAACATTCCTCTTAGAATTTCCCTTGAAATCCTAGTTCAACCACTTCTTCTCATATTCCAACTTCATGCATTTCACCACACATATTACCAGTCATAACAATTCATGCATATCATAACTAAGTTCATATTTTAACATTCAAACATAGCTTCATCCATTAGAAACTCAACTGCAGGGGTTCTCAGGTCTCGCCCAGGCAAAAGGGCTCTCTCGCTTAGGCGAGTCATTCTCGCCTGAGCGAGGCTCAAAACAGAGAACAACCCAAACTCTGGGAGAATTCTCGCTCAGGCTAAGTTGTCTCGCTTAGACGAGAGTGACTCTCGCTCAAGCGAGACTGACTCGCCTAGGCGAGATCTCGCGTAGAGACAGGGAATGAGTTTCTGGTGTTTTCGCTCAGGCGAGAGCTGCTCGCTTAGGCGAAAATACCAGATTCCCAATCTGTTCTCACATGCAACAATAAACAAATTTAGCACAATCCAAGCATACACTCAATTACACAATTCAAGCACTCATACAACAATCAATCATGCAATTCAAAGAAAGTCATCAGAATGATTTATATATGAAATTCAAGTAAAACAGATAGTTTCCCTTACCTGTTATCCTATTTAGACAACTTTATAAACGTCAACGCCTTAAAAACGTCAACACCTCAAACTTCACAGGATGCTCTATTCCTCTATCTACACATAGAAACATCACAAGAACGATCAGGACATACCGTTATGATCACTGATCAACAGAGACTCAGACTGATAATTAAAACGTCGCATGCAAGCGGAAGAGGGCTTGCATGCAACAGAAAACAGAAAAAGACTAAAAAAAGAGCGGAAACTCAACTTACGCGAACGGAGAAACTGATCGGTCCAATTTGAAGAGCTCGCCGAGAGGATCAATCCTACGGTCTCGGTTCTTCAATCAGACGACCAGAGGGACAGAACCTCTAGAGAGAAGTAAGAGAACTCTAGAAAAGTGGTTTCTAGAGAGATTGTGTGTTTTAAAATAATGAAACTCATTTATAACAATTCTATTTATACTAAAACCTTTTAATATTAAAATAATCGAGTCTCACTATTTTTAAACCACTATCACTTTTAAAACGCAATTTTCTAGGATCTTACAGTAACAATATAAATATTTCACAAGTTTTGAAGAAATCGTCATTTCAATAAAAGAAATATTAATATATTTTATTTTTAGTATAATAAAAATCAATTTTATAATGTTAATATATAAATTTTAATTTTTTTAATTTAGTATGAACTCTTTTAATGATTGAAGTAATTAATTCCATATATTTTTTTCTTTTATTTTCTATTTTTATTCAAAATTAATTATATATTAATGATAAATTATCTAATAAACATGCATGTGAGCATTACAATTCAATTATTAATAGAGTTTAAATAGAATTAACATTTATAATAATATTTATTTTATCATATTAAAAATAAAATATGTGAATATTTATTATATTAAACTGATTATTAATCTAAAACTACTTTTTCAGTAATCAAACAATATAAAGTTTTAGTAAGGAGTTTAATTAGTTAGATAAAAAAAATCTATTTAACAAATACAATAAACCTAAATATTAATAAAAATACATTTATTCTCAATTGAAAATAATAGGTAAACATTATTTTAGCTAGTAAGTTATCGTATGGCAGGATGTGACAGTGAAAAAACATGAAAATTATAATGAGAATTTGTGAAAAAATACTAAGAGGGATTAAAAAACATAAAGAGAAAAAAAAAACTAAGAAAAGAAGTGGTTCAACCCACGGATGATAAATCATTATATTTTCACTGGGATTTTCAAAAAAAATTAGAAAAAAGTTATAAAATAATTTTATATCAAGTTATTTTCTTTTCATAAAAAAACGAAATAAAAATTTAAATAATTTTTTGACCATATAACTGTACTAATTTTAGTTTACGTGTCCTTTTGTCCCTGTAATTTAATATTGTTTTTGATTTTAGTAGTTGTGATTACTCTTTCCCAAAATAAAATCTTAACTGAAATGTAACCATGAACAGTAATATAAACCATTAAAACTCCACTAAAGAAAATGATTTATTTAAAAAAAAAAATCAGTATAATTAAAAATAAAAAAGTATTTAAGTCTAAATATTATAGAAAGGTTTACACCAAGTTATTTTCTTTTCATAAAACCAAATACAAATAAAATTTTAAATATGTTTTGGACCATATAACTGAACTAATTTTATTTCTTACTTGACATTATTTTTTTGTCCCTGTAATTTTAAAATGTTTTTTATTTTAGTCGTTAGTTATGGTTACTGTCACTAAAGAAAAAAATACCTTAACTGAAAGTAGTGATAAACCAATGATAAAAACCATTAAAACTCCAATGAAAAAAAAATCAATATAATTACAAATGAAAAAAAAAAACTATTTAAGTCTGGTTGAAAGAAACATATAGTGAAAAAATGACATTCTAGAGTGAGAAGGAACTGCATTTTTTTATTTATTTCTAGTCCATTAAAGTGGATGATGATCCTTTCTTTGTAGTCCATATGGACAGTGTCTATAGGAATAAAAAAGAAGTTCCACACAGCACAATAAGAACCTGCCAAGTTTGCTACTTCATAACATATTCATTATTTTCTCATTTATCACGTGCCCAATCTGGGTTCCTTAACTTGTCGGCCTAATGAATATCTCTGTTATAATAAATTATGAGCCAACCATTTCCATCTAGCTTTTACAGAAAGAAAAAAACATCAACAAACTTGTTCCCAGACATTAGTATTTGTTTTCATTTCATTGCCATGTCACAGAAGTAAGTTGCTTATAAATTATACAATATTATTTTATAATTTAATGGAGGTGTATGAGTAAATAAAAATTCATACAAAATAAGATGAATGACATAACAAAAATTTAGAATTAATTGTAAAGTGTTATAAAAATTGATTGTAAATATAATGAAAGCATAAAGAACTTGCTATTCCTGTATATGGTCGCCGCATGAAAATCGCCCGACTGTGGTCCAAATTAAAACATCATATCAATGGATTTGGATTGATCGATTTATATTAAACAATAAAAGTATATTACATGGGATTAACATAATTTTGAGAAATTCAATTTAAAATATTTTTTTAATAAAATATAACTATAGTTAAATAATTAATATCTAAAATAAAGTTATTACTAACATGTAAATTTTAAATTTAAGGTTGTGTTTAGATTAAAGAGTGAAAATGGGAGTGTAAAAAAGACAGAGAAAGAAAAAACAAAAAACAAAAAGAGAGTGAAATATAAATTACCTTATCTTTAGTTGGGAATGTCGAACTTAAGTGAATTAAATAGTCAATCCCGGTGCGGATTTCACTATGATTAAATAAATAATTCAGTAAATATTATTAAATGGTTAACATTAAAAAAATAAATAAATATATTTCTCTGTAATTAAAATAAAATAATAATTTTCAACGAATGAAGCCCTGGGTTGACATTTTGTCTTCCAAAAGATGATAAATATAAATATTGCAAGAGCAGCCAAAGCCAAAGCTAACTTCACCGTCCCCAAACCTACTCCCTTCTTGGCAGCCAAAATCCAAAATCTCAAGGCTGACGGAGTTTACAAAGAAACCCTTCAAACCCACAACTAAAACCTCGTAAAGTTCAAATCTTTGATACCACATTTCCATTTAAATCTATACTTTAACCAGCAACAAGCTTCCGTTAGCTTCTTCTAAAAATGGTTTTGAAGTCAATAGTTGCATCAGCGAGCGATCTAAGTGTAGTGAGTGTTGCTGGGAGCGCTCCGCTTGAATTCAAGAATCGGGGTTTTGGCGGCCGAGTCATCAGCCTCGGATTTCGTTTTAACAGAGGGAGATGGAAGGGGAGTGAAAGGTTTAACTTTAAGGTTCGTGCTGCTGTGGATGTGGGAGTGGAGCGTTCAAAGAGCGAGGCTTTGAAGGGTAATTCTGGACTGGACGTGGTTTCAGAGGGAGAGTTAACGGTAAAGGGGTTTGCGGGGTTGCGGAAGACCAAGCTCGTCTGCACAATTGGTCCTGCTTGCAGCTCTTTGGAGGAACTTGAGAATTTGGCCTCAGGAGGCATGAATGTTGCCAGGCTCAACATGTGCCATGGCACCAGGGAGTGGCACCGTGATGTGATTAGGAAGATCAAGAAGTTAAATGAGGAGAAAGGGTTCTGTGTTTCTGTGATGATTGACACTGAAGGTAGTCAGATTCATTTTGTTGACCATGGAGCCTCATCCTCGGTTAAAGTAGAGGTATGCTATTTTTTCTTTTCTTTAACATTCACTAGTTATATGTTAAAAAAATAGTATATATAAATGGGGGTAACAAGTACCACGAGTTAGCTCTTGGGATTGAGTTAGCCCAAACCCAAATTATAAGATATTATTAGAGCCCATCCTAGGGGCTGTTGTTATCAGACCCCTCGTTGAATTGCTGTCGTATCATTCATAGATGTTCAGCCTTGCAAACTATCTAGTACTCAGTGTGAGAGAGTGTTGGAGATCTCACCTTGACTTGTGACATGGTAAAATAACAGAATATGTAGATGTGGAGCAACTTTCCCTTCCCGAGCTGTCTTTTGAGGTTAAGTTAGATCTAAATCCAAATTTAAAAGATTATGTTTATATTTTTTTGTGAAAGGTTTTTTTGTGCTAGCTTGTCTTATATGATCACACTTACTAGATTTAGCTAATTTGAAGACACTCACATTTGTCTATTGTTTTTGTTTCCATCTCAGGAAGGTTCAATTTGGCATTTTACTGCTGAGCATTTTGAGGGTTCTCGCCCATTCACAGTACAGACAAACTACACAGGTTTTTCTGAAGGTGATGTCTTGCTTGATGAGTGAAGAACCAACTCTTCCTTCTCTTTGACAATGTATTTAGGTACTGAACTTAGTTAATGTCTATCAGATATTGAAGTGGGTGATGAACTTGTTATTGATGGTGGAATGGCTTGCTTTGAAGTCATTGAAAGGAAAGGAAATGATTTGCATTGTAAGTGCATCGATGCTGGTCTTTTCCTTCCTGGAGCCAAATTTAGTTTCTGGAGAGATGGAAAGCTTGTGAGGAGGAATTACAAGCTCCCCACTCTATCAACAAAGGTATGCGTATTCCGGTTTTTTCTTCCCCTGCTCATTTAACGAAGATCATGAAGGATAAATTTAGCACTGCAATTATTTCTTTACATGTATGGCATTGATTTTCTGAAAGCATTCGTTGGCTAACAATGTCAACAATTGTCAAAATTCATGTTTAATATTTTGTTGTAAATATGGTGAAATGATCTATTACCTCAAGAATCAGTGCTTACATTTTTCAATATATGGATAGATTGCACAATATATTGATCCTTCCAAAGTCCCAAGTTTTGCTCCTCAAAACCCATTCAGAAGATCTGGAAGAACTGGCTAGATTGGTGTTTCTTCAACAACCATATATGCTATAATTTTATTAAATTCTCAGACAATACAATAAACCTTTCTGTTTTACAATGTCAGTATAACTATTTAAAGAAGTTTAAACTACCTTTTTCTGAACTGAACAAATCGTATTCATACTTTACTAGAAACTAATAATGACTTTGTCTTTAAGAACCTCTTTTATTTATTTATTTTTGGTATTTTTCTTTGAATAATTTTAATTATGAATTGAAAATCTTTCCCTTTTATGTTTTTTTCTCTCCTAAGTTTGAATTGTTTACATCCACAGGATTGGGCTGACATTGACTTCGGTATAGCTGAGGGTGTTGACTTTTTTGCCTTATCCTTTGTCAATCACGCTGATTCTGTTAAGGATCTAAAGAACTATCTCTCCACGAAGTCAACCAAGTAAGTAAGCACAAGTTCAAAAAGGAAGAGTTATATGGTTTTAGCAATATAGGGTAACCGTTAATTCCTCTAAAAGGATGTTGATATTATTTTGTAATATAAAATGACGTGCCAGTGGCTAGGAATATACGAAGTATCACAAGCATTCTACTGCAGTGTCACTATGTCTATTTTATTTTCCCCGTTTTCCCTTTGACGTCCTATAAGAACACTCGTGTCTGGCACTTGCACTGCATTATGATGGAGATAGCCATGCAACCCCCGATCATTTTTACCTAATGGTGTCATATTTTTGTCTTCAAGAGGGTGTATTCAGTTCTATTTCCTAGGTTAAATTGCAGCTATTGTGGTTGAAAAATGCATAGTCTGAGCTATTAAATTTAGTGTTCAGCTTCCTCTGCCATTGCTGTCTGTCTGATAATACTGTTGGTAACAGCATAGTTATTCGATAATTAACCAAATCCGCCTGTTTAAGCTACAACATTATTTTCTTCCATGGATTTATTTCAAAGTTATTTTAGCTAAGTTATTTATAACTGTTTCAGATCCATTAAAGTTTTGTCGAAGATAGAAAGCTTAGAATCTCTTCATAAACTTGAGGAAATAGTGCGAGCTTCTGATGGAATCATGGTGGCTCGGGGTGATCTTGGGGTCGAAATACCACTTGAACAGATTCCTACAGTCCAAGAGGATATAATTTACGTATGCAGACAACTAAACAAGCCAGTGATTGTAGCTTCTCAGCTTCTAGAGTCAATGGTCGAGTATCCAACCCCAACACGTGCTGAGGTAAAATCAATTTTTTTCCAGGATGATTATTATGGACTTGGTTGAATGGACAAGATCTTAGGTTGAGAAGACATGCAACTAGGAAACTAGGAAAGAATTCCATTCTATGATGATATGTTTCCAGTTCGCTATTGGATTTTTGTTCTTACCTCACAAATATTTGCTTTTATTTAATAGGTAGCAGATGTTTCTGAAGCAGTTCGACAGTATGCTGATGCTTTGATGTTGTCTGGTGAATCAGCTATTGGGTCATATGGGCGTAAAGCTTTGGCAGTCTTGGATATGACTAGCAGTAGAATGGAATCATGGAATCGGGAGGAGAACAGGCAGAATCTTCTCAATCACCACCAACTTGGAGCAGAATTGCCAGAATGCATCACTGAGCAAATATGCAATTGTGCTGTTGAAATGGGTACTTCATATTATTCTTGCCTCTTGATTCTATTATGAATTCTGCGCAGTAATGGTTAGAGTCTAATAATCATAATAAAAAATAAAAAATTACCCATTTGTTCTGCAGCCAACAACCTTGGTGTGGATGCCATCTTTGTGTACACAAAGCATGGACACATGGCATCACTTCTATCACGCAACCGCCCAAATCCTCCCATCTTTGCCTTCACCGACGATGAAAGTACCCGCATGGCTCTGAATCTGCAATGGGGGGTTGTGCCCCTTCTGCTTGATTTATCAGATGATGCCGAATCTAACATCTCAAAGTCAGTCCAACTTATGGAATCCAAAGGATTGATCAGACAAGGAGATGTTGTTCTAGTGGTATCGGATATTGCTCACACACGTTCCTCTCCTATGGCTCTCCAATCAATTCAGGTGAAGACTATTCCCTAAAACGCAAGGTTGCAAAATATTGAGGGACACGTCTCCCATTTATTTTCTAGGCCTCGATAGTATTGTATTATTGGTTTCTTGTCCTTATGTATAACAACAAAGTTTTCATATATTCTCATGTGTAGAACTCTCTAGCTTGTTGTGAAACCTGTTTCAAAATGTGCTTGTGAATTACACTTCGTGAATTGCCCGTTATAATTAACTGAGAAAATTGTACTAATATATCGCAATTATATTTGATTGATCAACTTTGTTTGATTGTTATGAACTTACAGAGTACTACATTGGCAAGCTTCTTTCCATGATATTCTTACGAAAGGGATCTCCCCAATTGTCTCTCCCATGTTATTAGAGTTGAAAAAAGTAGTAGTAGGTAGGTAAATGGTAGTTACACAGTTAGGTAGTGGATAATTTAAAACATAAGAGTATCGAAGTGAAGTTCAAAAAGTGGCATTCCCTCTATTATGGTTATAAGTAGTTTATTGAGAACCTAAATTAGAATTTAATTTCTATTCGAATATCTTAATCAATTAAAATTTATTCTTATATAATTTTTAAGTTATTCATTATTTACTATAAAGTTTAGTAAAGTTTTCCTATATCGAAATGTCTCATCCATTCCAAAACTTCTATGCTACCAAAATAAAATGAAAAAATGAGCAAAATGTTATACATAGGCACGATTTGAGATTAAATGAAAGAAAAAAAAAACTATACTGTTGGTATGTACACTATTTATTTTTAGAATTAACCGAGGTTATAATAACATTAAAGTTTATTTTTTAGAAAAAAGATACCTTTTAATTTGATGTATTGTATTAAATTCAAAATAATTTTCATTGAAATTAAATATAAATGATATTCTTCGAAAAAAAAATGAACTTTACTCTTATGTTTTAATGTTTTAATATATTAGAATAAGTAATTCAGAGAGTGATTCTTAATTAAAGGGTCTGTCAAGTATTATCCTAAATTGATAAACAAAAGTCATTCCATCATTTCAAATCATTATTTTATCTTTATTTGTATACTTTATTTTTTTTTATCTCTTTGAATTTAAATTTATTTTAAAATTGATTTTTATATTTAAAAGAATTCATTCGTAACGAAGATTTGTATTGGATTAAAGTATATTAATAGTAGTAGGTATACATGTGTATCTGAATTCTTGTTTTGTATATTATTTTACTATTGTTGATAAAGTTGATAAATACGTTTCTAAATTTACCGAAAAAAGACAAACTACGTTAACAACTGGATTCACAAGCCAACCAAAAAAGTTTGCCATATTTTCGTGGAAGGAACAAATTGATTGGAGTTGATGAGAATAAAAAATAAAATAAATAGTGAAGGAAATGTATTCGCGAAATAAAAATCATGATTATTTTGTCCATGTTGTCAGCAGCCTCTGACCGCAAATCTACGACTGGTTACCTCTTTCTAACCACAAACGCAGACCCACCCCTCCGCTCACATTAGCCATCCTCAGTTCTATCACTCTAAACTGCGCTTGCCGGTGCAAGCTCCACTCTACTTCTTACTTCCTCTAGAAGAAGCCTTTTCACGTCTCTCTGCCACCAAACAAAACAAACCCCTTTCGTTCATTTGGGTTTGTCTGTCTCTTCAAATTTGGTGCCGTAGTTATGGCTTCTCTGAGACCTACCCTCTCTCAACTTTCCCTTTCCCAATATAATTTTCCCAGAAATTCTACGTGGAACAATCACCTACCATGCTATTTCCACAAAAGGATCGCAAAGCTGCATACTTTCACCTCTTCTAAGTCTTCCGCTTTCAGGGTCTGCTGTAGTTCTCAAGAGTCCAACAGCCAAAACAATGGCAAGTTTGATTTTTTTTTTTTCATGTCTCATTTATTGATTGTTCTTCGAAATTGTTGTAATTCTAGTTTTAGTAAGAAAGAAGAGTTGCTGTTAATTTGAAATAATACAGAAGTTTATTAAAGTTTCTTAGCTCTGTTTGTTTGATGACTTTCCACTCTCTTTTTCTCGGCGGATTACTAAAATAAAATTTAGATCTTTTTTCCCTTTTATGCCTGTCTTCATCTGATGTAGGATGAATTCTTGTGCTTTCAGCATGTTTGTGTGGCCTTTTATCTGTTGGTTAGCAAGAAAAACTGTATGTTATTATGTTTTGGCCAGAAAAGTAGGTTTTGTAATGAAGGGGTTCGGATTATAATCAAAGTGACTAACCTTACCTTTTTGTGTCATCATACTGCTTCTGTTGTGTTTTCAGGTGAAGAGCCTCCGGAGTCATTATTTATGAAGGAATTGAAGAGGAGAGGTATGACCCCTACATCATTGCTTGATGATTACAAACAAAGCAACTATGAGCTTGATGAAGAGGTGTTCGTGAATGAGGAAGATAGAGGTATCCCCAAAAGAAAATCTGTCTCAACCAACGTTGAGAGGAGTCTAGAAAATCAGAGAGAACGATCTATGGCCCTGAACAGTGAAGGTCTTGAGGTTGATTCATTGTCAACTTTCCTTTTCCTTAAACAATTTATAAACAATCAGCTATGTTGTTTGAATGGTTTTGTTGTCAGTAGTTTGTCTTTGTTATCTGGTGTTGAACAAAAAATACTAATTAACATTTTTATATTAATGAGAAGCAAGAAAGTGGAAATGGGGAGGGAGGACAAAGAAAAGACAGGAAGGATGAACATTTCAACAAGTACTGAAATTCAGCTACGAATTGATGAATGTCAACTTACAAGACTGGTTTCAACCTTATTCCCAAAACATTCTATACTTTTTAATCTTCTATGGATGAAAAATTATATAAATAGTAGGTCCAATAATGAGTGACATCAGTAGCCCTTTTTTGCTAGCAGCTGTTGCTGCTATAAACTTTTGGCTTTGTTACTTCAATCAACAAACATGATCTGTCTGTTAAATTTTGAACATATTGCCTTTTGAGACATCACATGTTTGGAACTTAAAGTTCAAATGGCTTCTGCAGAGTGCATAGAATTAGTGGGAATTTTAAATAATTTTCAAAATAAGATTGAATCTTATCGATTTTGCAATAAATAACTCTCTTAATTTCAGAGATGTAAGATTTCATAGCTAAATTCTAACATTATTTCGTATGTTGTCATAAATAGCTTATAAGTATGTGCTTTAGCTTCTCTCTAGTAAATTAATTATTTTAAGACTTAAGAAAATAATAAGCTATTAAATTTTAGTTTTTCATTTCTGAATCTTCATGTAGAAATACAGCTTCCATACTTCTTACTATGAATTTCAATGATTGCATAGGACTGATGGAATGTTTGCCAGAGCTTATGTTATGATTCAGAATATTATACGTTTTTGTAATAAGATATGTATTAGGTACAACTATTCTAAACATACAAATATGAACTTTCATGCTTAGATCTAATTGAATTTCATTTTTGAGGTGAAATCACTTGTGTAATTAATTATCCAGGGCTTAATACCTCGGGCTAAACTTCTCTTGACAATTGGAGGAACATTCTTCTTGGGATTTGGACCGTTGATCCTCATAATTGTTGCTACTTTTTCTGCTCTTTACTTCGTAAGTACTTGGCCTGACAACTGATGTGATGAGTGCATATTTTTTATATATCACTTCATCATATTGTATGTATATCAGTATCATGGCCATCTTATCTGTACAATGACAACATGATTTTTCTTTCATTTATTATCTTGTTTGTAATTGAAGCAAATAACGATTCACGGACAAAAGAACATAGCCTAGTATATTGACAAACTATGTCAATTTAGCAGCTATAACTGTAAGCTATGTACTTCTTCAATGTAAATATTTATAATTCATAGTAGAAACAGCCATGATGTAACTATCATATCTATGAATTTTGTCTGGTTAACTGACAAGACCCCAACCTGTGAGTACAACTGTTTTTGTACATTTAATTATTGGGAGCGGCCACTTCATTTCATAATCTGAAGCTTGTGATGTTCGACACATTTTATCTTTCTAATCTATCCTGTGGTTTTATATTTGATATGAGGCAACAAAGCTCAATACAACATGATTTCTTAGCTTTGAAATGATTTTTCCTGTCGAGAAATGAAACTGAATGGAAATATGTGTTCTTTTTGGCATGTTCTTCTTACACTTCAGGCATCACTTTGTTGTGGATAAATAGGAGTGATGTTTTTGAGATGGCTTTGAAACTGATCCTTAGTTTACTGTTGCAGTATTTTGGACCAACATTTGTCCATGATGCAAGCAAGATGGCCACATCACCTCCACAATATGTGGACCCTTACGCACTCCTAGAAGATGAAAGGATATCACAGATAGCACCTCGTCTAAACTAAAGGCAAAGACTACACATACTTAGCTCTTAGGAATCTAGTTGCATATATCAAATTTCTGTTTACTTAAGCCTCTGTTGATTTAGTTCCATTGTAAAATATCATCCAGGATCAACTTCCTGTTATCTATTTTCCTTTCATCATTGACTCAATTCTTTACATCTGCTTTTCCACTTTTCATAGATCCTATGTATAATTCAAAACTAAATAAAATCTCTATCAGAAGAAACATTGCTTATAATTCTTTATTTTTCTGTTAATAAGTAAAATTCCTCACCTCGAGACGATATTATGATGAAATGAAAGCCCACAAAACATGCACTTTCTTGAACATGAATAAGAGAAAGAAGGAATCATCGAATGCTGAAATGTTGGTTTGATAAAGTATGGGAAATCATGTAGCAGTTGTTACGTAAGCATTTATGTAAATACAATAGTGTATGTATTATTCGAACAAAGAAAATGATCCAAAACAAACTGATAAATAATGACCAAAGACATTGCTACAAACAATGGTTGATCCCAAGAGATAAACCACGCGTAGGATTTATTCGAAGGGCTTATAGGTTTTAAGGTCTGAAACGATTCCTTCGATTGAGCCAACTGCTGCAACAAGACTGACAATCAAGCAGAAGCCATTTAGCATTTTGACCCCAATCCAGACTGTAGAGAACTTGGGCACTTTAGCCTGAACCAGGTACATGTGTGTTGGAAAGTAGACAGCCAATGGCCAGAAGGAAATAGATCCAAGCAACCCCACAATGCTATTGAAGAATGGCAGTATCATAGCAATCACTGCTGTCAATATCACATACACTGTCCTCCATATCAACCTGAATGCATTCACTTTGTATGTTCCAACCGATGGAATCTTCACACCGTATTCTTTTGCCATGATTCTGCTTTCAGGCCAACGCCCTGCACACCAACTTTCCACAAGTAGAAAAACAGGTTGGGCAAATACCTGTTTGTGCACACAAAGTGAAAATTCATAATTTAACAATCAAGGTTATAGAAAGTGATTTCATAGAAATTAAACTAAAATTTACTTCAGGTGATTTGATTAATACATTGCTGAACACATGTTAACTTGGTGATGAAAGAATTACCTGGTAGGCGCCCACTAAATGAACAACTATGAAGACATTACCGAGGTCAACGAGCCAATATGGTTCATAAAAACCAAATCCTGTTAAGAAGTTTCCAGGTGCCTTGTTGCCGAATGCTTGATAGCCTAGAAGACCACATAACATGTAAAAGAATGTGGTGATGGAGATTCCAGTCACTGTTGCCTTCTTCATGGCTCCATTTTCTGGTGGACTTGATTTTAATGTGTCCTGTTGAAGTCAAGTTTTATATGGAAAGAACCGTGTAAATAAACTGAAATAAAGCACCAATTTTGGCTAAGGTGGTAGCTTGCCTGTATCTCAACCATTACTTGACTGAAGCAATATGCAAAAGCAATGTTTCCAATTGCTTGGAAAGTACTCCATATCTTCTTCATGTCTGTCACGTCTTTTCCAACCTCCACCCCTGTAAGACTTGTCTTCACATGGCTTCCACCTTTGGAACATTCCGACGTGTATTAGTTTCAGGTTATTCATTCATGGTTATGCAGATAGTAAAATGTGTTGATTAAATGCAACGGAGAACCTGCAATTTTTGCTATGGAGAGAGCAATGCCTATGGAAGAATAACCAAAAGACATAACGGCAGCAATGAAGGAGAGGCCTGAAAGATTCTGGAAATCAGGGATTTGGCTTATGAAAATCTCTGCCACTCCAAAGATGGACATATATGCGTAATTTGATATGTGGCACTCAGCTTTGTGCCCATACTTGTGAAAGCAATTCGATCTTCCGATGGCCCTGCTCCGCAATTATGTGAATCAAGTTGAATTTGAGACATTTAAGAAAAAGAAAAAAAATTCTATTGCAACATGTCTCAAGTCAGTGATAAATCAAATTAACTCTTGAATTTCAACTTGTTTTGGAAAATCTAATATGAAATAGTGTCACTTACACCATGCTAATGGATGCAGTGATGGTGTATCCAATGCATGATCCAATAAGATTTGCTAACTGAGCTAGTCCACATAAACGGTATTGCCTTCCTCCTGGACCAAAACAAGAACAACATTATTTAATCAAAAGAACACTATTTCTAACTTTCAAAATCATTTTTAATGCTCAATACTTCACAAAATATTGTGCTAAATTACTCTGTCAATGAATATAAGTAATTGCGCTGTTATTCTGTCATCCAATATTGATTTGTTTGAATTCATATAGATAAATACTTACATAAATATTTTGAAAGATCAAAATTTTTTCCTTGATAAAAATAACAAGCTTATTACAAAATTTAATTAATTTGTTTTTTTTTATAAATACCTATGAATAAATCTATCCATGCAATGATTTTACTATATTGTTGAATAGTAAAAATTGTCACATACGTAAATATTATTTTACAAATCATTTTAATAATTATTTATTAGTATTTTAAATTTAAAAAGTGTTAAAATATTAATATTTTAGATTATAAATAAGACTTTTTATTAGTGTCAACATATCATCGACCAATTTACAATTCAGAGTAGCTTTTACCTAGTTTTATTGTAATAATTTATATTATTATTATTATTATTATTATTATTATTATTATTAATGTAAACACAAGCATTATCATGTTTGTGTTTACACATTTTGTAAATATACATAATATTATATTAATAGATAATAATATTGTAATGTTATTAAGTTAATATACAAAATAAATTTATATTTATTGAAAATAAAGTGAGATGAAAGGAGAAAATAATAAGAAATAACTATTGATGGATAAAAAAGAAAAAAAAAGATAGATAGTTTTATAAAAGACATGTAAAAGTGATTGTTAATTTTAAAAAAATTAACAAATAATTATATTATATAGGGTAAATTGCAATTAAGAGATGTGAATATAAAAGAGAAAATCTTCTTTACATGTAAGTATAGGTATTCATATTTTATTTTGAATTTTCATTTGAGAAACATTTGTCTAGATTAAAATATTTTTTTACCGATTTTATCTTTTAAATAATTAATATTTTAAATTTAATCATTTTTTTATTTAATTAGTTTTTAAATTTTAAAAAAATAAAATAAAAAATAAATGTCTGTAACAGCAAAAAATATCTATAAAATAAATAAAATATATTTGCAGTTATAATTTTATTATTATTTTTTATTATCATAAAAATAATTACTACACTCCACTGATATATAATAAAATACTTCATTTAGAACGCATATTCTTTTATTACTCTTTTATCTTTGGTTATATTTTTAAATTATAATATTTTAGATCTCATTGAACCTCATAATTATCTAGTATACTTAACCGTAAGGAAAAAATAATGATGAATATAAACTATAAGTATACTGACTAAAAAATAACTGGAGATATCTCTACTATTCAACAATATAGTTAAACTTTTTCTTCACTTAGATATATAATTTATATTACTCATTTAATACAGTTTTCATTCAAATTATAAAATATATAGTCAAACATACAGGTAATAATATATATATATATATATATATATATATATATAAAATAATTAAAATTAATATATATATTAATTTTTTTTTATCCGATAACATAAAAAGTAAGAACATACACACAGTAGCATGTCTGTCTGTCGGCAAATATAAAGTCTGTATGCATGAAATTTAATTGAATTAAATTTTATCTTAGGAACAGTTTGAAATCATAATCTCTTTTCTAGAACAAGCCATTTCACTTCAAAAACATTTATTTTTATCAGAGTCGTGTAGAGGAACAATACTTGACGTTTAAAAATAATAATGAATTCATTAATAACCTCTGTCTGTCTTTTATTCTAAAAATGTCAACGATAACATCATTAAAATAATACCTACTTACACATTTTACAGCTCAGCCACTATAATTTCCTAAATTTTATGGTCTAATATTTCATTCAGTGTTATTTTTTAAAAGTGAAACGGTTCTTTTACAGTTAGAAATAATGAAAACGCGTGAAGTAAAAAATAATAATAATAAATAAATAAATAATTGAATTTGGTCTCCAAAAATCAGAAGAAAAAGAGTTGAAAAATTACCTAGAATAGTTTTGACCATGTCCATGTAGGTGACGTTTCTGGTTCCATGAACAGAGTCAGGGTACCTGTAACAATTGCAGAGCAGAAAAGAAGTGTAGAGAGTGATGAAAGAGAACAGCATCAGAATCACAGGCCCAGCAATCCAGCCCAATTGAGCAACGGCCCACGCTAGCGACAGCACCCCAGACCCAATAACAGCCGTCACGATGTGTGCAGATGCAGTCATCCATGTTCCTTCACGCCCAACACAATTATTACAAAAATAAGATGACATGAATAATTGATGAAATAAAAATAAATATTTTTGAGATAGATAGCATTACCTGTTCGTTTTATGCGTCCATCGTCGTCATGTTTGAAGTTGTGTACGTAATTTTCTTGTGACTCCATTTCCTTTCTTTCTCTCTGGCCACCGTATTAGTGAGTGAGATTATCTTCTTTTTCTTATAAGAATAAGAAGGAAGAATGGATAAGGAAACACTATAAGCAGAATTCTGACTTAAATTACCACTGCTCAAATATGGACCTGATCAAATGTCTCTATGCATTTTATATTATGTCTTTCTATAAATATACGCGTTATTTTTTTGTTTTATGTAAACTTATTTATTATATATAAAAATAAAATAATCAAATAGATAATTTATTATTTATAATATTAAAATAATTATAAGCATTTAAACATTTTTTAAAGAAAAATAATTTTTTAACTACTAAATTTTGATAATTTATTTTTATAATTTATCGTTTTCTAAATGAATTTTTATTTTTTTATTTTTTTATTTTTAATATTTTAAAATTACTTAAAATATATAATCTCTGAAAAGAATTTGTCAAAATATCATTGTTCTTATTTAAATCATATCTAAAATGTGCGCGTTTATTTGTTTTAATTTAGTTTCTTTTCAACCAATTAGCTTTTTATCTCTCTTTTCTTTTGATTTCACTATATTTTAATAATTTTTGTTTCTGTCTTAATTATTTTGTAAAATTTATATCCTTGTAAATTTTATATTATGATTTTTATATATTATAGAAAACAATTTGTTTATGATTTTGAAATATTGAAAAACAAATAAAAATTAATTTGTGTACAAGTATTATTTCAAATTATACTTTTAAAATAATAATATCAACAACAGTTAACTAGGTCAAAATTGATATCGATGAAGAATTAACTTAATTACATTAATAATATTTATTATATAACTTATAGATAAATATAAAATATTTATTAAATACTTAAATTATCCATAACCATCTTATTTCTTATATAAAAAAACATTTCACGTTAATGAATAATTAAGTAGTTCTTAACAGTTAATTAGACAAAACTATTTTATTTTTGTCTTTTTGCTTCTTTTAACAGTTAATTAGACGACACTATTTTATTTTTATCTTTTTGCTTCTTTTAACGGTTTAGTCTTTTGAAAAAAAAATATTTACATTTACTTATCATTTTCTAAATTTAAGACAATACTTCTTAGTCAGTTGTATTCTTACTTTTCATTTAATATTTAATTATTCAACATAACATAAAAATTAAGAAAGTTAAAATATAAAAAAATAAAAAAAACATAACTATTTTGTTAAAATTAAAAAATATATATTACGTTGGTTTTCAAAAAGAAAAAACTTAATGAATTTTTAATCAAATAATAATAATAATATATTAATGAGTGCAAGCAATTTTAGAGATTAAAAAAAGTAAAAAATTATTGATATATAAAATAGTCGTAATAAAAATAAAAGATTACGATTAGTTTGTGAATTACAAATTTTCTAAAATTATTATTTCCATTTATTTATCATGATTTAAATTTAAGACAATACTTCTTAGCCAGTTGTATTCTTACTTTTCATTTAATATTTAATTATTCAACATTGTAACGTAAAAATGAAAAAAAGGTAAATAATTAAAATACATCGTAACTAATTTATCAAAATTAATATATATATATATATATATATATATATATATATATATATATATATATATATATATATATATTAATTACGTTGGTTTTCAAAACTTAATGAATTTTTAATCAAATAATAATAATAATAATAATAATAATAATAATAATAATAATAACATATTCATGTGTTCAACTAATTTTATAAATAAAAAATAAGTAGTCATTGACTAATAATAAATAAAATAGTTACCAGTAAAACAAAATTATAATTATTTTATGAATTATAATTAGGGTTTAAATTAACTTCTAGCATCCTGTACCAATAAATTAATATTTAAATTAATCCTTAATTAAAATTAAAAACTAATTTAAAATCAATAAAAGTAGGAAATTAAAACATTAATAACTAATCAATTCAATTTAAATTATGATTAACTTACTGATTATAATTTTTTATTCATAGTATAAATTATTTAATTATTTTCTTGCAAATATCAAATATAAAAAACAATATTTACTATAAAAAAATTATAAACTAGCAGTCAAATTTAACATTAATTATTTATTATTAACTACCAAAAATTTTATTATTACTGTTGTTATTAGTCTTTAACATTAATTATTCAAATTTATAGATACGCGTCAAACACAACAAACATATAAAAATATCATACTTATATGCAATACAGTTCTTCAAATTCACCATATTTTACCAAGTATTAATCCTATCATCTTATAACATTAATAGTGTATACTTACATAATTATAATTACCAATATCAGCATGGGTATAATTTTTAAGTTCCCATTTCTCTATAAAACATTATAAATACTAAAAACAATTATATATAAATAAATTTGTCTTTATAATATTTATTGTCACTATTGTATATACTATCATGATTATAGTTAGTTATCAACAACACTTACATATAATCCTCGTATAAATTAATAAAAGTCACGAATAAGGAATAAGGGTGAACTAATTCAAATTAAAACAATGTCACATAATGCATATAACACATGTACACAATTTGAAAAAATATTATAAATATATACAAACTTAATTATGGTTTGATGGTTTGAGTAAGGGATAAATTTGAAAATTTTTAATTTAGTCTTTATTAATATGTTGAGGTATATCGTCCTCAAAACTTTATAATTTTTTTTAATTAATTCTTTATAATTATACTGTATTGTTAGTTGTATAATGTGACATCTTACTTATATTCTCATTTTACTTAAACATTGTTATATATTATTCTATTACAAAATACTTAAATTTCTCCATCAAAGATTTACTTTATTTAAAAAAATTATTCTTAAAAGAAATTAAAATTATCAAATTAAAAAATTAAAAAATATAAAATTAAAAGATAAAAATTATATAGTATTACAAAATATGAAGTTATAAAATTATATTGTAATTAAATCAAAAAATTATTAAATACAAAATAAAAAAATAGAATTTTATAATTTTAATTTCATAATTTTTTAATTATCTATTTTTATGATTCATATTTTTATATTTTATAATTTCGTAATTTTATAATCTCACAATTTCTAAATTTTATAATTTTTAACCTTAAAATTTCGTAATTTTATTATTTTTTAAATTTACAATTTCATAACTTCATAATTATAAAATTATATTTTTATATTTAATATATTAATAATTTTATTATTATCTAATTTTGTATTTTATAATTATAATTTTATGTTTTTTTGTCTTTTAATTTCATCATTTTAATTTTCTTTAATAATATCTTTTATTAAATTCAGTAAATCTTTTAAGAATTTATGTACGAAATATTATATGATTACATTTAAACATGACAATGATGTCCTGTCATATTTAACGGTAAAATCTAACTATAGATATTCAATTAAAATATTTTAAAATTTTAAAGACTCAACAAACTTCAAAGATTTAATAAGGACTCAATTAAAATTTTAAAATTTATCATAAAATAAATATATAATTAAACAATATATATAATAATGATCTCATTTAATTCTTGTCATTATATATATTAATATGCATGTCATATTTCCATTGCATATGTCACCTTATATATATAATTACTCAATTAAATCTTGTCGTAATCCATATTTAATCTAATACATCCCAACAAACAACAGTAATCAACCTTGAATGAGTTTATGTCGCCCTAAGAGAGCATCACCATGTTCCCTTCCAAACATTCAAATTCAAAGCGATTATTCTCAACCAGTACAAGAATTTTCATTATTTTACAATACCAAAACAAGTTCCAAAGGTTCCTTTACACAAAAAAATAATACCATTACCATGCTTGAAAATAATACCTCACGTATAATTAGCATATTTTTCCAAAATTCATACAAGAAGTTATCATGTATATTTTCACCTTTACATACATAAATTAAAATATTACAGACTTTACACATATTTAACAATCTTAAACCCTCTTTACTTGAAATTGAGTCAACCCTATTATTAGAATTGTTTTTTTATTTGACGCTTCTAGAATCTCAAATCAGGCCAAACAAAAGATTAAACATTGTAATGACAACATTTCCTCTTATCAAACCATTCAAAATAGAAAAAGAAAAAAATTAATCTTAATACAGATCACTCTACCTAATTAAAATTTGGCTTTGATTGTATTAAGACAATTTAAAAAAAAAAAAAAATAAATATATTAAAAAAAAAAAAAAAAAAAAAAAAAAAAAAAAATATATATATATATATATATATATATATATATATATATATAATATGATAATATAAAAATAAATAAAAAAATTATCTAAACATAAAGAAAAGCCAAATAACATAAATTTAGTGAGAAAACATTCTAAATACTATAGAAAGATAAAACTCTCATTACAGAAGAAAATAAAATGATATTTAGTAAGATTATTTTGCGGAGATGTTAAAATCCGGTTTGTCTGTTTCCGAGTATTGAAATCTGATAACTACATTTTTCGTTTTTCGAATGCAATGGAAGAGCCGATAAAACCATGACCATATAATTAAAACAACAATATATGAACATAACACAACAAAACAGCATGATAATAAAAAATAAAAAGTACAACAAAGCATAACTTGTTACCTGGAATGAAGCATGAAATATGAAGTTTGCAAAGAGCAAAAGAAGTTGAATGCAGAGAGAGTGAGCAAAAAGTTGAACAATTTGGGAGCAGTACTTGGAAGGTCCTTACAAAACAAAAAGCAAACGGAGTTGTAAAATAAGTGTGATTGGTGATGTTGAACAACTGGATTAGGGGTGCAGGTTCACTTAAAAACATGAAACCCCCAACTAACTGCCAAACTACTTCAGTAATTATATTAATTATATTAATTACTGTGAACTACTTTACTGACGGGGATATTTCCGTCATCAACACTAAGATTTGGAGGTGCAGAAAGAAAGCCCGTGCTAAAAATACACATTATGATCCAACGCAGAGGTCATATGGTAAAAAAAAAAAACAAGGGGGAGAAGCGAGGAAGGTTAGAAAGAGTAAAAGAATAGGATTTTCACTATTTTTCAATCGTCAAAACTAAATAAATAAATAAACTGAATAAAAATTATCCTTACTCAAATGTAAATTTGTATTATACTAAGTCGATTTTAATTGCTTTATCTAGTTCAATCCATAGTTTTGTTTTTAAGCTGTGAATTTGGAAATTCTAAAATGGAAGTTAGTTAATAAGTTTAAAATGACGGGATAAAGTTAAATAAAATATTAGGCGCTGATTCAGGCCTGTCTCTACTAATAAAGTTTCTAATAAAGTTACAAAGGAAATAAAATTTCGAAAAACAAAATTTTAACAAGATTATTATTAAATAGAGTATTTTTTTATTTTCTTATGAAAATTACAACAGTAAAAGTCATAGATTTTAGAATTCTTTTACAAGTCAAAATATTATTTTTCAAAGTCAAAACAGACATAAAATCAAGTTGAATTGATGATTTTGTTTTAAATTGCATTAAAAACATTAACTTATTTTAACATCATTCGAGAATTGTTCTCCTATATCTAAACATTGTTTTAAGTGACAATAACTATGATTTTTTGCATTCAACAAACAAATTTTTAACAAAATTATTGAATAGAGTCATTTTTTTTATGAAAATTACAAAACTAACGGAATTTTAGAACATTTTTACCAAAAATTATTGTTTGTCAAAGTTATTGTCAAATTAAACTTTGTCAAAGTATCATTTTCCAAAGTCAAAATAAACGCAAAATGAAGTTGAATTTGTAGTTTTGTTTTAAATTGCATTGAAAACATTAATATATTTAACATCATTCGAGAATTGTTCTCTTATATCCAAACATAATTTTGAGGGACAAGAAACATGATTTTCTTCATACGACAAACAAATATTTAACAAATTACTAAATACAGTAATTTTTTTATTTTTTTATGAAAAATATGAAAAATACAAAAGTACAAGTAATAAATTTTAGACATTTTTTTTACCAAAATTGATTGTTTGTCAAAGTTATTTTCAAATCAAACTTATCAAAGTACCATTTCCCAAAGTCAAAAGGGACGCAAAATTAAGTTGAATCTATAATTTTGTTTTAGACCGCATTGAAAACATTAACTTATTCTAACGTCATTCAATAATTGTTCTCCTACATCCAAACATAGTTTTGAGAAACAAGAAATGTGATTTTATGCATTTAGCGCTAGTATTCTGAATTACAAATAACATATCTATTTCGGTTCAAATTTTCTCGCAATAATAAAAGTTTGAAATATTCCATTTTAGGCTTTAAATATACATTTGGTCTCTACTTTCGTTGTATTTGTTCAATTTGGTCTTCATTTTTATTTTGCTTTCACTTAGATCATCATTTTCGTCAATTTTTGATCAATTTAATCATTTATACTAAGGATGTTTAATTACTTATCACTTCCTAGTTTTTTTATAAATTAATGTTTAATTTTAAATAATTGTCCACATGTCAAATATAATTGTGCCACGTATCAGTTTGTGATTATGTTAGTTCAATTTAGTCCCTCTATATATTAATTTTTGTTCAATTCACTCCCTAAATTCCTCACTTTTGTTTATTTTAGTCTCAGTTTTAATTAAAATGAATCAATTTTATCAACCATTTAATATCTTTTATTAATATTATACTGATATTTTTTCTAAAATTAATATTATTAGAATATAATTAAATATTTTCTTCTGATATTTATATTCTAAAATATCAATCCTTTTAAAATTGTGTATACATTTATAAAATCTTTTTAGAAAAGAATACATTTATAAAATTAACATTTAAATATGAAATTTTATATTTTAGTATGTAAAACTCAATAAAAAATTTAAATGTTGTTAGATTTAAATGTCAATTTTACAAGTGTTACTAAATTTTTTAAAACATTTAGTAATTATATTTTAATCATATTTTATATTTTATTTAAAAATTGAATATAAAAATTATATTCAATTTGTAATTAAATATAATAATTTATATTAAATTTAAAAAATTATTAATAATTTAAAAAATACATAATTTTTATAAAAAGTTAAATTTGATTTCAAATTAAAAATAAAAAAATTACTCCATTTTAACAAAAAATAAAGAACAAATATAAAACTAAATTAAACCAAAATAACGAATATAATAACTAAATTAAATAAAAATAATAATACAACAACACATGACACATGTAACACAATTGTTAATTGAACAACTTTTTTTAAATAAAATAAAATAAAATATATTGAATGACACACTGTTCAAATACGTTATTTAAACACTATTAATAAAATAAAAAGGAAAAATAAACCAAAAATGGAAAAAAAATAAATATAACACAACGAAAATATGAACAGACCTACATCATATCATCCCATTATAAATTGTTGGTATAAATACACATTTGGTACCCAAACTTTTTCGGAAAGTTCAATGTGATACCCGAACTTTAGGAATGTTCAAGTTGGTACCCCAATTTTCTAAAGAGGTTCAATTTGGTCCTTTCCGTTAAGTTGGAGTTAACACCGTGTCCGTACAGGACACGTGTCAAGCTATGAAATTTTTATTTTTTCAAAAAATAAAAATTGAACTGCCACGTGTCAGTTTTTTATTTTTTTTTTTCAAAAAATTTAAAAAACTGCCACGTGTCAGTTTATCATCGTGCCACGTGGCAGCTTACAAGCATGACACGTGGCAGTTTGGGTAACTTTCCAAAAAAGTTTGGGTACCAAATGTGTATTTATACCTAAATTGTTATTGACGAAAATTGTTATAGATGATAATTTTTGTAATTAAGAATTTAGATATACGTGTTAAACAGATAAATAAAATGAAAGTTGAATTATTTTTATCAATCAGGAAATGATTAATTCTTTTAGGCCAAATTTTAACCCGTAAAGTTGAACTCGCGGAACAAAATAAACATGAACATTGCCATTAAGTCCAGAACTTGAACAGCGAAGCATGCATCAAAATAAAATAACTGAACATGAAACACCACAGAAAATAGTACAAGAATCTGAAATAGATTCTTCTTTAGTACTCCTCGTCCTCCTCTACGCCGTCACCGGACTCGGCACCCACTTCCTCGTAATCCTTCTCAAGAGCAGCAAGGTCCTCACGAGCTTCTGAAAACTCACCTTCTTCCATACCCTCACCCACGTACCAGTGAACAAAGGCACGTTTGGCATACATGAGATCAAACTTGTGATCAATGCGACCAAATACCTCCGCCACACTGGTGGAGTTGGAAATCATGCATACTGCTCTCTGCACCTTAGCAAGGTCACCACCAGGAACAACGGTAGGTGGCTGGTAGTTGATACCACACTTGAAACCGGTAGGACACCAATCCACAAACTGAATGGTTCTCTTCGTCTTGATGGTGGCAACAGCAGCATTCACATCTTTAGGCACAACATCACCACGGTACATCAGGCAACAGGCCATGTACTTTCCATGGCGAGGATCACACTTAGCCATCATGGAAGATGGCTCGAAAGCACTGTTGGTAATTTCAGCCACTGAAAGCTGTTCATGGTAAGCCTTCTCGGCAGAGATAACTGGGGCATAGGAGGAAAGCATGAAATGGATTCTGGGATATGGGACCAAGTTGGTCTGGAATTCAGTCACATCCACATTCAGGGCACCATCAAATCTCAGGGAAGCAGTCAGGGAAGAAATCACCTAATCCAACAGAAAAAAAAAATCAATTAATCCACATAATTTTTGGTAATAATTACACTTAATCTCATTAATATGCAAATTATTACCTGAGAAACAAGACGGTTGAGATTAGTGTATGTGGGCCGCTCGATGTCAAGGGAGCGCCTGCAGATGTCATAAATGGCCTCATTGTCCAAAAGCACTGCAACATCAGTGTGCTCCAAGAGAGAGTGAGTGGAGAGGACACTGTTGTATGGCTCAACAACAGAGGTGGAGACCTGAGGAGAGGGGTAGACAGTGAAACCAAGTTTCGATTTCTTGCCATAATCAACAGAGAGACGCTCCAACAGGAGAGAACCAAGACCAGAACCAGTTCCTCCACCAACAGCATTGAAGACCAGGAAGCCCTGGAGACCAGTGCAGTTGTCAGCAAGCTTTCGGATGCGGTCCAAGCACAGATCAACGATCTCTTTCCCAACTGATATAGAGTACAAACAACAAATATAACAATAAGTGCAAGAAATTATAACACCCACATAAAATATTACAAAAGTTCACATAGTTGGGACTCACTGGTATAATGGCCACGGGCAAAGTTGTTGGCGGCATCTTCTTTGCCGCTGATGAGCTGCTCTGGGTGGAAAAGCTGGCGGTAAGGTCCAGTCCTCACCTCATCAATCACAGTGGGCTCAAGATCCACAAAGATGGCACGTGGAACATGCTTTCCAGCACCTGTCTCGCTGAAAAAAGTGTTGAAAGCATCGTCACCACCACCAACTGTTTTGTCACTTGGCATTTGACCATCGGGCTGCATAAAAATCATGAAATATCAGCTCTCGGTACTTTCTTTCTTTAACGATATTTACTTTTCATAATTCCTCAATTAGGTAGATTTCAGCTTCGTAAAGTACAAGATTTAAAAACTGTCAATAACAGGAGCTAAAGTTTGAAATCATAAACACGAACATTAAATCTAACAGCTAAAAGAACAATCTAATCAGAATAACTTGCAAGCTTCACGTGTAGATCTGAAAATCGAGAGCGACACCCCAATTATGATTTGGAATAAGTTACATTAAAGTCATTTTATTGGTAATATAGATCTTGAAAAATAAACTCTGGGAACACAAAAACAAAAAGAGAGCAGATTTAGAAAAATAATAAAAACCTAGTTTAAATAAAGTAGGGATCAAAGAGAAATAAAGAAAAGAAAAAGTTCAAAAAGAAAATGCTAGAATTTCCTTAGATCTGAGAAACGAATGTTCGCATCAACAACAGAATTACACGAAAGAAGCCTCCACGACACAGATCTGAACGAAAATCCAAAAGAAAAAACGGAAGCATGTTGAGATGGAAGACTCACCCCGATGCCGTGCTCGAGACAGTAGAGCTCCCAGCAAGCATTTCCGACCTGGATACCGGCCTGACCAATGTGAATTGAGATGCACTCTCTCATTTTCGCAGATTAAAAATAGCGAATTTGCAACGAGGTAATAGGAGCGTAGAGAGGAAGAAGAAATGGAAAAGAAAGGCGTTTATGAAGACGCCTTCTTTGAATCTGGATGCAGGGAAAGTTTGGGGATTGCATATTCCTTTTATAGGGAGATAGATGGGGTTGCTACGCTGTCATTGTCTCTAACCAGGGTTGGTTCACGGTGCGCTAGCAATAGTTGAGCTGTCTGCATCCCATGTAACCAAACTTCCTAACCATGGTTAGTTCCCATCCTTTACATTTTTTGAAATTTAAATTCTTTTTTGCCGCCCGAGGCCAGTCAAAAATTACCGTTTGTACTGGACTGCATTTAAAAAAGAACAACGGTAAAAACAACGGTAAGATTGGGGTGTGTGTCCCTGCTATTCCATTTTTTTGACATTTACTTGCGAACTTACACTTTGGTAAAGGAGAAAATAAATAGTTAGATGGGAAATAAAAAAACAATTTGAAAGATCGACTAAAAATTATAACTTATTTAGTTGAAGCAAAATTATGAGAAACAAAAGTTATACATTTCGTATTATTTTTTCGGTATTGTGCACGTGCTTTCTTTTATTTAATTAACCCATGTTGGTCGATCAATTTACAATAATTACTAAGAAAACAATTTATATTATCATTACTATTTTGTAACAAAATCTTTAGTGCCACCAGATTATTGATGAAGTGTTTGAACTTTTCAAAAATAAATTAATGTGCAATATATTATATGAATGTTGATGGTTGAATTTGTGACCTAAGGCTCTTTTTTTTTCTTTCTTGATTTTCTTTACTATGGTCAATTAAACTCTAAAATTACATGTCTGGATTTTGTTTTAAAAATTTATAAAGAGACTAAATCATGCTAATTGAGTTCGAATTTGTTCTAAAGAAGTTATCATTAGAATCGGCCATTTCTGACATTTGGAGTTCAAGTCATAAACATGACAACTCAATGGAAATGTTCAAAACTTGAAGATTACTGTCGACTTCAACATAATTAATTATGCTTAATAAAAGTTGTGTAAATAGTATACGATTAATTATGCTTAATAAAAGTTGTGCAAATAGTATACGATCTCGAAAAATTATGATAAAGTTGATATGATAGAAGGTTGAGGTGACTTCTTCCAAATCTATAAACACTGAAATCGTGTAATTTGGTAATGACTTTAATGTGATTTGCAATGAAATTACCGCTGTGTGACGACTTCTTTTACATTTATAGTATATTAGTATAATTTTTTTGTTAAAATAAATAGTTGGTCCCGATGAGTTACATGTATTTTATATTTTGCAATGTTTTATATTCAATTCGGTCCCTATATTTTATATTCGTTGTTTTTGTTCAATTTAGTCATATTTTTTTAATGAAACAATTTTGTCTCTCTTCAAATCGAGATCAAAATTAATTTTTATATAAATACTATAATAATGTTTTTATTAAAATTTAAATTTTTATTAAATATTAGGGTTTAGGGTTACAATTAGTTTAAAGTTAGAACGGAAATTTGAAGGATGATGATTAATTTTAAAATTTTAGATCTATAGTCTTAGTTGTCATCTTCAAATTTTTGTTCTAATTTTAAATTAATTATAACCTTAAACAAAAAGTATTTAATAAAAATATCATTATAAGTTTTATATAAAAATAAATTTGGTATCAATTTTGAGAGGAACAAAAAATTCATCAATTCTAAACAAAATTGAAACTAAATAGAACAAAAATAACGAATATATAAACCAAATTGGATATAGAACATTGTCTTTGTACATGACACACGTGAACATTTTTTTAAAAATTTTTAAAAAAATTAAAAAACTACCAAGTGACACATAACCGTCATAATTCATTAATGTTAATATTAATTATTAAACACCGTTAGGTGTTAGTAAAAAAACAAACCAAATTGAAAAAAATTATGATATAGTTCAAAAAAGGACAATATTATAACTAAAATGACAAAATAGAATGAAAATAGGGATTAAATGAATATTTTAACCTATATTTTTATACCAAAATCGTATTTTATAACTTTTATTTGTAGTTTTATATATATTTTTATTTTAACTTATAGAAATTGTATTTCTAACATATATATATTTTTTTGTTTTTTTTATTACTTACAACCTTTAAAGTTTATATCATGCATACGTATATTCGCTTTTTTTTTTATGATAATAAAAAATAATTAAATTATAATTACAAAAATAAATGAAATATTTTTTATAATTTTGTTGTAATAATTTTTATTTTTTTTAAGTAAATTTCCACTGTTAATGATTATTTTAATTAAAAAATAATAAAAAATGTTTGATTTAAAAAGATAATTAAAAGATAAAATTGAAAAGATAATTATTTTAATTCACAAAACTGATACAAGTAAAAGAAAAAGTGTACTAAAAAAGAAATCTCCGTTATATAATGAAATAGATATAATTATATAAATTACTTTAAAAAATAGTCACCACTACTTTTAGAAAGAAAAATTATTTAATAATTTTAACTAAAGAAAATTATTATTTTTCATTAAAAAATAAAATTATCTAATTAAAGTGACCATGCTATATCTCTTTATATAATGGTGCAGATAAAATAATACATTATAAATTTTAATATATAATAATAATAATAATAATAATAATAATAATAACATATTTTTTTATTTCCTTATTATACAGTTGAATTGAATTTATTAAACTTAAAATAATATAAACTTGTTCAACCCAATTGTAATTGAATCTTTTTCTTCTTTCACCCCAATATTTTATAGTGACAGCCGATTATTTTTAAATTACCACTTACCCTTCTTAAAACAATTTTTGGAACGTTTGGAACAAAATTTCCAAAATACATGAACATAATTTCGAGATTATGTTCCAAAGCTTTCTAAGACAATGTTTTTTACCCTTCTTAAAACAATTTTTAGAACGTTTGGAACAAAATTTCCAAAATACATGAACATAATTTCGAGATTATGTTCCAAAGCTTTCTAAGACAATATTTTTTAAATACATTATGAAATAAGATTTTTAGAACAAGATTTTTTTTCCAGAGTTTTCTCTCTTTCCATAGCACTTTTCTCTCTTTCCACCGTAGCAATGTCAACGATGCATTACGAGATTCGTTCAGATCATTAGGCCAACCCGAATCGTCAAATTTGTCTAAGTCGTTAGGCCTATTTGAATTATTGGATCCGTCTGATTGTTGATTCCGTTCGAATCGTCCAAATCGTTAAGTCCGTTTGGTGTCATCGGACACGTCTAGGTCACCAGAAAGTTTAATAATATTTTTTAAAAAATAATATAATTTTCATGTTTAAGAAGAAAACTCATGGGTTAGTCCTAACCCACAAGACTTTTGTGAGATTTTTGACCCTATGACTTCTTTGATGGAACCTTTTTTCTTTTGGACTTTTTTGACCCTTTTTTGACCCTAACCCATGACCAGTGCCAAGTCCTCTGAACTAAACCAAATTAACACCTCTAAATGTCATAGTGTTGTGCAACAATCAAGTCTATTTTATTCTTTTTGTGTTAGTATGGGTGCAATTAGTCATGATGGCAATGTAGTTAATCCTAACAGGGGTGCAGTTAGTCATGATAGGGGATGCAGAAAGAAAAAAACTTATAATTGAATGGGTTAAAAAACTAAACGCACATAAGTGGGTTGGGCCTATAGAACCTGTACCCCTACCTCTATGTTTTTAATTTCCCTACCATTTCCGCTCCTTTCCCACCCCTCTAGCGTATCAAACAGAACGGCCCAATGTAGAAAAACCAGAAACTATGTGTCCAAGTTATTCCAGATATGAAATAACACTACAACTTAAAAACACAATTTCCATTCCAATCATTCTACAAAAAATTCCGTGCCTGAAATCACTTCCCTTTAGCCATATTCCTATCCTTTGTTTTTTGTATTTTCCTACACTATGAGTCGTTTTATGGAGGCCATTTACAATGTATACACTCAAATTTTGAACATCACATTTCGTTCAATAATACTCGAAAGATCCATTGTCATAACATCCATAAGCAGTTTAACAAAAAAAACTATATACAAAAACAGTTTATTTCACTTCCTTTATGGAGGTTGCCTTTCACTTCAGTCTCCAGTTTCCATGGCAAATACAGCAGCTCCCTGTTTCAGTATTTTCGTTGCCTGCATAATTGCAAAAGTACCGAACTATAAGAAGTCATGCTCAAACCCGAGCTATGCTATGAATATAAGATAACAAACAATGGAGATCCCATTACTTCATGACATTAATGGTAAACAACTACTTCATGATTCAACTTATAGCCTAATGCATGACAAAAATAGTAGCAGAATAGCCAACGAAAAGAAAAACATAAATCAGTTGTCAATTCAGAATGTCACACGTCCCATTTATTTGAGTATGCAATGAGTAGTTTAGCAGTTACCAATACAAAGTAAACCTCCACCCACAAAAAAAAAAAGTCAACACAACGCACAGTGCTCTATTTTGGCCCCTGATATTCCCATTTGCAAGAATCAAGATACAATGTCATCGCGTTGTTCATTTACTTCATTATCTATCATCCTACTATCTACTTATTTATTTATTACATCTGTTTATCAAGTTAAACTGTACACACATCACACTGCAAGCATACAGACTGCGAACTAAAACCTCACTTCTAGTAAGGTTGGGTTCTCGCCCTTTATCAAAACATTTTTAAGTTCAAAACAATGTTCTTCAAATATGAAATACACGATAGCACAAAGGAGTATCATTACCGTAAAGAACTACCCCTGGCATCACACCAATGTTGTCTGCTGGGAGGAATCGTGAGCAATCAAGAACTTTTTCTAATTTCATAACATACCGCGTCATATGGTTAATTGGCTATTTTAGTAGAACCATCAAAAGATTCAAATCCTTTTATAGTAATAACGTTATACACTTGACTGTTGTACTACAGTAATATGTACACAGCAAAAAGGATGGGGTCCATACATTTCTGAAGAAAATTATCCGAAAAGTTTTAAACATATGCTGGAACAGCGTTAGGCTTTGCCTTGGTTATGAACATGAACCAAACCTAACGCACAAAGACTGAACAGAACAACTATGTCCTGACCACATTTGGAATACTATCATTCATTCAAAACATATAACTACACACAAATGAAACCGACAAATCAAATACTTACAATAAACATCATTTATTCAAAAAACAGACACTCATGATGCATTAACTTAGCAACTTATTTTCCAAACAACTAAGGAGAAAATAGTTGAGCCATACCAAGGTTTGGGTCCCAGCACTACACTTCATTGATGAGGAGAATTTAACTCAGCAGCTTATGGGTTGAAATCTCTCAGAGTACACGGAGGAATGATAATCCGGCCTGGCTGGTATCTAGGGAATGCAACACCAAAGAATGGCTGCACACCATATTCTCCACCCCAAATTGGAGGAGCAGGAGGCATTCTAAAAGGGTTGGGTGGGAGAATAAAGTGTCTTGAAACCCCTTGTCGTCGAAAAGGAACCCCTTGCGATCTCTTTTTTGTTTCCCAGGACACTGCAAACAAATCCTTGAAAAGCCATCCTCTAGTCTCGCCTTGCCCAAACTCCTCTATATACTTCTTCTTCCACAACTCATTGCTGGTTGACAAGTATCGCAACTCTGAACAGGTGCAAGCTACTTTGGCCAAATCAACACCGGGAAGACGCTCCAAAATCAAGAGCTTAAGCTCCATCGGTAACCGCATGAAACAAGGTGGAAGATCCAATCCAGCCTTTTCACAAAGATCAATCAACAGTGGTAATGCAAGCCTGTCTTTCACCATTTTCCACATTTCAAAAACTTCGTTCCCAAAGCTAATCTCTTCCCCGTCATTAACACTGCCCTTAGATTCAGAATTTGCCAGCATCAACTCTAATGGCCTGACATATTTACGTCTATCCAGACAAACATAGTGCAACCTCGACCCAGTATCATCAGACAACGACCCACAAACATTCACAAAATGCCCCAATGTCTGAAATTTCAAATTCACACTATGCGAAGCACCATTAACCAGAATTTCAGGCAGGGCATACTTCAACGATATCACCGAAGAAAACGCAGAAGGAGAATCATCAAGAAGGTGAGAACAACTGACCGCCATACCCGAATCCTTGTCGATTCGAACAAACCCAGACTCAAGAATCACACCGTGGACCGTAAAAACTAACAACTTGAAATCACTGACGTTGTTTCCGAGGGCTTCTTTTAAAACCCTTCTCACAAAGAAAGGTTCTGAATTGGTACTCACCACCACCGCCTCGTCAGATCCATTAACCATTTCGACAGTTTCAACCTCCGCTGAATCCAAAGTCGGATGCTTTTCCACGGTGGGGTTCGAGGGCGCGTCGCAGGCGACGGTTTCCGGAGAGTTTTGGATGGTGGGTCGGTCGCGAGAAGCGGTTTCTGGCTTGTGGGGGAGGGTTTCGTGGGAGAAGGCGTTGGGGTTGAGAGAGTAGAAGATGAGGTCGCCGGCGGCGACGCCAAGGGAGTGAAGAGAGTCGTTCGGCGAAGAGGCGCGAATTTCGTCCTTTCTGTTGAGGGAAAGGTGCAGAGAAGAGGAAGAAGAAGAGATGGTGTGAGAAACGGTGTCAATGAGTTGCTGCAGAGAACATGAATTGGGGACATCGATTTTTAGGGTTTCTTTGGATTCCAAGGATCTGAGTCTCAGTTTCATCGTATTTGATTCTGTGTCGCTTCTTCTTTCTGCCTCAATTCTTGTTTGATGGTAAAACTGAGAAACGTTTTGTGTCTCACAGTGCTTCAATTCGTTGACAGATGGTTTATAGTTATCACCTTGCTTTGCATGTGTGAGCCTCGAAATCTTAACAAACACGAAATAAAGTGATTTTCTTGTGTTTATATTTGATATTTTAACCTTTAAATATTTTTTTAATTAAATTTATCATTTTATTAATTTTATTCCTTCAGTATCCATCTGTATATATATTTTTTAAATTTTAACTATTTTTAATTATAAAATTATTTACAAAATAAATAAAAATTACTTATAATAAAATTATAGAAATTATTTATATTTAACTTTATAATTATAATAATAACATTAATAATTATAATTTTATTATTGTTTATTATCTTGTAAAAATAACACACATGAGACATAATAATGCGTGTGTTTTCACTTAGATTAGTCGATCAGTTGAACTTTTAATTGAAGAATTGATAATTATATTATTATTTTTTATTTTAATATTTAATTTCATTTTATTTTATACTTTATTTTTTATATTTAAAGTTTTATTTAATTAAAATGATAAAGAAAAATAATGGGAATATATTTTGTAAAAATTATCAATCGTATCTTATTCATGAAATTAGTTACTTCAAAAATACATATTACAAGATTTAAAAAATGTATAAAAAGTATGAAATATTTAAAAATAATATATATATATATATATATATATATATATATATATAAAGTATTATTTCTTAGTGCATGTTCGTTTAAACTGAATGTTTAAATGGTTGCAAGCGCATGTTGGTTTAAATTAATTGTTTAAATTAGTTGATTTACAACGACAAATTTATAATTTTATTCTTTTCAAAGAAATCAACTAATATAAAAGCACAAATTTATAAAAATAGTTTAAAATTTCATACTTTTTTTATATAGAAAATTTGGTAGATGAAAGTACATTTTACAATTTTATCCTTGTACCATTTTTCTATATTAATATCACTCTAATTTTATTTATCATGTATAATTAATACTACTGTAATAATTAGTAATAATAATAATATTATTATTATTATTAAAATTTAATATTTTTAACTTATTTAAAAATTATTTAATTTTATTTTTATTAAAAGGGTAGTTAGGTAATTCTTAAATTTTATCTATTATAATTTTTTTTATTTATCACATCATTCAAATCTCTCACTAACTTCCTTAACATTTATTTCTAAATTTACTCACTTTATCTTTTAAATTCACTCGAAAAAACATACATAAGTCAAATTCACACAAAGATAAACACCCTTAGGGTTTGTTCACTTGGGTAGATGGATTTGAGAGAGAGGGAGATGATGTATTTGAGTGAATTTGAGAGTGAAATGTGTGTTGTTTTTTTAAAGGGATTTAGAGGTGATTGTGAATGAATTTGAAAGTAAAGTTTGTGAGAGTTTGGGAATAATTTGATTGATGTGATAGATAAAAGAAATGTTTTAATATATAAAAAAAGTGAGATTACCATTTTAC